>Ga0265293_10001958_pt1 | contig 43213 bp, 39 predicted proteins | sample Munlanlewell138R_FD_192505 | JGI IMG/M metagenome (GOLD analysis project Ga0265293, IMG submission 192505) | Leachate microbial communities from a municipal landfill in Southern Ontario, Canada - Leachate well 138R | ecosystem: Engineered > Solid waste > Landfill > Unclassified | place: Canada...
GCTATCTTGTTAACCTAAGAGATGATGACACTTCAAAATCTCCTATGGGCCATGTTATAAACATGGAGTTTGATGGTGCAAGTGCTGGTGTTTCACTAGATAAATTTGTAACTGGTATGAACTTTAAGCTTTGCCTTGGTCGTGGTTTAACAAATGCTAAATCATGGGCAAATCAAGCGGATTCAGCGACTCAAGTTAATATGCAAACACCTACATCACCAAACTACATCAAAGAAGATGGTGCTCTTGACACTATCGATATGGCAGGTTTTATCTTTGTTCCATATGATGATGGTCAATATGCAGTATCTACTACATGGTACAGAGGATTTAATGTTCCTGGTCTAACATATGGTGGCTCAACAAACCCAGCTAATCCAGCTGCTCCTCACATAATGGCGCTAAAAACTGTTGGTGATATGGATGGTATGGCTATCTCTGCTAAGGTAGAGGGTATTGGTGATGGCATCAATGATTTCTTAGATGGAACTACACTTTTTGCATCTTTTGCAGCATCTATAACTCATCCTGACAATATAACATCTCATATGACACCTATGGGACCTGTTCTAGCATCAACTATGCTTGGTAGTGCGGATAGTGAAACTGGTACATCTTTCTGGCTTGGTGCTCAGATACCAAACTTAACTGGTGGTAAATTTGGACTAGAGTATAACCATGGTTCTAAGTACTGGAGACCATTTACTTATGGTGAAGATACTATGATTGGTTCTAAGCTAGCTGCTCGTGGTGATGCTTATGAAGCTTACTGGACTCAGCCACTTATAAAAGATGTGTTTTCTATGCAAGTTAGATATACATATATAAAGTATAAGTACACAGGTTCAGATGGTTTCTTTGGAGATGGCGGAACACCTATGACTATGTCAGAAGCTCAAGGGATGGGAATGGATCCTGTTGAAAAAGCACAAGATATTCGTGTTTATTTCAGATATAGATATTAAAAAATGTTAAGAAGCTAGCTCTCTAGCTTCTTAATTTCTGCTCAAAAAAATCTATTTAGACTTATAATTATTATAATTTTACCCCTCAAATACCCCTATTTAGAACGATTTTGTCACTTTTATTTTAGAAAATAAAAGATGCTAAAAGTAAACACATTGTCACACAAATATGATATATCACACTAAAGTTACAAACTTAAAGCTTATTTAAAAAAAAATTAAGCCTCAAACTTGTACAATCTTCATATTATCAAAACTTAGGGGAAGTAGTATGAAAAGAAACGAAATCTTAGAAGAGATTCTAAATGAAGTAGATAAGCATCCAGAGATAATGTCTCGTCGTGAAGCTTTAAAATATTTGAGTGTGTCTCCAATGGCTGCATCTATCTTAGCAGGTGCTACGATTGGTGCTACATCGGCAAGTGCATCTAACGTAAAAGGCAAGATTGTTATCGTTGGTGGTGGTCTAGCTGGTATGAGTACAGCTGCAAGACTTAACAACACTATATCAAACGCTGATATAACTGTAATAGAGCCAGATCCAACTTCAGTATCTTACCAACCAGGCCAAACACTTGTAGGTGCTGGTGTGTGGGATGCAAAAGATATTATATACAACAGAGATGAGTTTGTGCCAAGTGGCGTTAAGCTAATTAAAGGTGCTGTAACCTCTTTTGACCCACAAAACAACACTGTTACAGTTGATGGTTCACAAGTAGTCTCTTATGATCAACTAGTTATCGCTACCGGTCTTATGCTTAATTACGGAGCTATCAAAGGTCTAGATGGTGTTATCACTTCATCAGGTGCTGACAATTCAGTTGTAAAAAATAGCGCAATGAGCAAAGATGGACTTCACTCTGTTTACTATAGAGATGGAGCAACTGCAATATGGAAAGGTATGCAAGAGCTAATTGCTAAAGCTAAAGCGCATAAAGGTCCTGGAAAATTACAAGCACTCTTTACACATCCGAACACTCCTATCAAGTGTGGTGGTGCACCTATGAAGATGATATATCTTACAAATTCACGCCTTGAAGAAGCTGGTGTTAAAGACAAAGTGGACTTAACTTTCTATACAAATGGCGGAGCTTTATTTGGTATCAAAGACTATCACAATGCTATAGTTCAACAATTTAAAGACAGAGATTTCAAATGGCACTACAGTCATAACCTTATAGAAGTTGATGCTGCTAACAAAACTGCTGTTTTTGATCACCATTGGCAAGAAAAAGGTGATTTTGATGAAGATTTAGAAGAGTATACAATGGTAACTAAACACGAAAGAGTTGAAGTTCCATATGACTTTATGCATGTAACTCCTCCTATGAAAGCTCCAGATGTAGTTGGTAACTCAGATGTTGGGTCAGATAAAGGTTGGGTTCCAGTAGATAAAGAGACTCTGAAGCATGTTAAGTTTAATAATGTTTGGTGTCTAGGTGACGTTGCTGCTATCCCAATGGGTAAAACTGGTGGATCAGCTCGTAAACAATACGCTGTACTTGTTGACAATATGGTTGCTTCAATGGAAGGCAAATCACTTCCTGGTAAATATGATGGCTATACTGTATGTCCACTAATCACAAGTATCGGAACTGTTATGCTAGCTGAATTTAACTGGGCTTCTGCGCCTGCTGGGAGTGGTGTAAATGCTAGATCATTTCCACTTGATCCAACTAAAGAGAGATGGATATGGTGGTTACTAAAAGTTTATGCACTTAAGCCAATGACTATCCACGGTATGCTCTCAGGTAGAGCGTAAACTATTTTAAAGCGGGACCAAGTCCTCGCTTTAAACCGCAATAATGATAAAATCTATATCACTTAATGTTACACTATCTTTAAAAAGTATAGATTAGTTTTATAATATATATTAGATTTATATAATCTTAGTTAGAATGTACGAATCAAACAAGGAGTCACAATGAATAAAATCGTAAAAGTTGCACTAGCTGCAATGATAATGCTAGGAATGAGTTCTGTAACACTAAGTGCAGATGTTGCAAAGGGTCAAAAACTATATCTTAAGAAGCTAAAAAAAGCTTGTGATATGAATGGTGCTAAAATGGCAGCTCAACACTCTCAATATGAGTGGGAGACTTTCAAAAATGAGGGTAAGCTAGCAGATCAGTTGAAAAAAATGTGTCCTAGTGCTTCAGACGACGCTTTACAAGAGAAATATTTAGAGCATTATTATGATTTCTTTCATGAGTATGCTAACGACAGTGGTAACGTACCATCTTGTTAATTTAACTCTTGAGTCACTATTCGTGGCTCAAACCCTTCTTTATTTATAACTTCAAATTTAAAGACAGCTTCTATAAAATAATTTTAAGACATCATTAGTGAAATAAGCCCTTCTTTTGCTTCTTCATAAGTAGTTTGCACTATGGAAGATTGAGACATAAATTTTTCCATCCCATCTTTTTTACTAATTGCTTCGTCAAGCTCTCTATCGGTACCCTTCACATAGGCCCCAATGCGTATAATCATCTCATTTTCTTTTAAAAGTGTATAGAGCCTTCTAAACTTCATAACTGCCTGCAAATGCTCTTGTGATATGATATCATTCATAACCCTAGATGCAGAGTTTAGTATGTGAATAGGGGGATATATACCAAAGTCTGTAAGTTCACGGGAAAGTACAATGTGACCATCTAAGATAGAGCGAGATTGGTCAGCTATGGGGTCACTCATATCATCACCCTCTATAAGTACAGTAAAAAAAGCTGTAATAGAGCCTTTACCATCTTCCTTTCCAGCTCTCTCCATAAGTTGTGGCAAAAGTGTAAGAGATGAAGGAGGATATCCTTTTGAAGTTGGAGGCTCTCCAAGTGCCAGACCTATTTCTCTTTGAGCCATAGCAAACCTTGTAACAGAGTCCATGATAAAAAGCACATCTAAGCCCTTATCTTTAAAAAACTCAGCAACACTCATAGCAGCAAAGGCACCATATTTACGCATTAGTGGCGAATCATCAGAAGTTGCTACTATGATTACTGTATTTTCTAAATCTCCACCTAGATTTTTTTCTATAAACTCTGGAACTTCTCTACCACGCTCTCCGATAAGGGCAACTACCTTGATCGGTGCGTTTGAGCCTTTTACTATCATACCCATAAGTGTTGACTTTCCAACTCCACTTCCTGCAAAGATGCCAAGCTTTTGACCTTTACCACATGTTAAGAGCCCATCTATACTTTTTACACCAACACTAAAAATCTCATCTATCATGCCTCTCTTCATCGCTGCAATTGGAGCTTTTATGATAGGAGACATTTTTTTTGAGTTTATCTCTCCTTTGCCATCTATCGGATGCATAAAAGGATTGACTACCCTACCTAGTAATGACTCATCTACTGGAATATTCATACCTGATTGATCTAAAAAAACTCTATCGCCTGAACAAAAACCCTCTACAAAGCTAAATGGAGTTATATGAAATATGGTGCCATCTATCTCTGTGACCATTCCAACACTCTCTTGTGTAGTTGTATTTGAAATTATTTTAACCATATCTCCAATGCTTACACTCAAGCCTTTTGCAGTAATAAGGGTTGCATTGATTTTGATAACCTCGCCAAAGGCTACCGAGTAGTTCTTTGAAGAGATTTTGGATTTAAGGGATTTAAATGGCATGTGATGCCCTTTTTTTAGTATCTAGTACCTGTAGGCGAGTTTATCAAAGAGAAAAACTCACTTCTTGTTTTTTGATCTTTTTTAAAAAGACCTCGCAAGGCTGAAGATGTTGTAGTGGAGTTAATCTTCTCAACTCCTCTCATCTCCATACACATATGACGAGCTTGTATAACGACTGCTACACCTTTTGGTTTTATAGTATCCATGATGGCATCTGCAATCTGCTCAGTTAGTTGCTCTTGTATCTGCATACGACGAGCAAAAACATTTACCACTCGTGGTATTTTAGAAAGCCCTACAACTTTTCCATCAGGGATATAAGCCACATGAACACGACCAATAATAGGAAGTAGATGATGCTCACAAGTTGAGTAAAATTCTATATCTTTTAAAAGTACCATCTCATCATTTGAACTTGTAAAAAGAGCCTTCTCTAAGATAGCCTTTGGATCTTCTTTATATCCGCCATATATAAACTCATATGCCTTTCTAACTCTAGTAGGTGTAGCTTTTAAACCTTCCCTCTCTGGATCTTCATCTACATGAAGCATCATAGTCTTAACAGCATTTTCAAACTCTATGTTTTTTTTGTTGTCCATAGTTTTGCCTTTATTTGTCCCTATGAAACTAACACATGAGGGACTATAAGTGGATATTTTTTCATTTTTCTAAATATATGTTTTCTTATAATCTGTCGCAAATCATTTTCTAGCGCTCTAGGGTTTTCTATCTGGCCCTCTTTTACATGCATCAAAAAGTTCTCTAAGATATCTTCCATCTCTTTTGCAAAAGCTTTATCTTGTCTGTCTGCAACTATACCAAATGTAGTAACCTTTGGTTTTGCAAGCATCTTAGTGTGTTTACCGTCTACTTGAGCTACAAGCATGACTATACCATCAGTTGCTAATTTTTGGCGATCTAACACTATATCATCATCTATTTGATGATTGTTTTGGTTGTCTATATAAGTTTTTCCAGTTTTTACTGTTTTTACTTTACGCATATACTTAGGAGCAACTTCTATCTGATCTCCATCTGTCATAAGCATAATATTTCTCTCTGGAACCCCACACATAATACCTGTCTCTTTATGCTTCATAACATGGTTGTATTCACCGTGAACTGGCAAGAAAAACTTAGGATTTACAAGGCGAAGCATAAGTTTTTGCTCCTCCATAGAAGCGTGACCTGAAACGTGAATATCTCTCTCAGATGCAACTTTAGCACCAGCTCTTTGGAGATGGTTTAACATCCCAGATATTGAGCCTTCATTTCCAGGAATCGCGCGAGAAGAGAGGACTATAAGGTCTGTCGGCTTTATCTTAATGTGTCTATGCTCACCTATTGACATTCTAAAAAGGGCAGAACTTGGCTCACCTTGAGAGCCTGTTGTAACGATAAGAACATCTTTATCATTCATGTGTGCAACTTGTTCTGGTTCAACAAAGATATTTTTATTAAGTCTTATGTAGTCATACTGCATGGCTGTCTCGATGTTTCTCTCCATTGAGCGACCGATGACACAAACTTTACGGTTATACTTAACACCATACTGTATAGCTTGATAAACACGATGAATATTTGAGCTAAAAGTTGAGAGGATAATTCTACCTTCTGCCTTTGCAAAAACACGATCTAATGCAGGTGCTACACTTAACTCTGATGGAGTCGGCAGAGTGTTGTAAGAGTTAGTTGAATCACTAAGCAGACATAAAACACCTTTTTCACCATAGTAGGCAAGTCTGTGTAAGTCAGCTGTGTAGCCATCTACTGGAGTGTAGTCTATCTTAAAATCTCCAGTATGTATGATAGTTCCAGCTTCTGTCGTAATAGCAAGTGATGATGAGTCTAAGATAGAGTGAGTCATATGCATCCACTCAACTTTAAAATCATTACCAATATCATAAACTTCTCTTTTTACGATTGGATTGAAGTACTTTCTACAATCTTTAAGATGATGCTCATCAAACTTGTTTCCAATCATAGCTAGTGGAAGCGGAGTAGCATATATAGGGAACTGCATCTCTTTATAAAGATATGGCATCGCACCAATGTGGTCTTCGTGAGCGTGAGTGATGATAACTGCTTTTATCTTATCTTTGATTTGACGAAGGTATGAAAAGTCAGGTATTAAAATATCTACACCGTGCATATCTTCATCTGGAAAACTCATACCGATATCTACTAAGATAGCTTCATTTTCAGTCTCAAAAACTGTGATATTTCCACCAATCTCACCAAGTCCACCTAGTGGAGTGATACGAACTTTAGCCTTAGAGTTTAAGTCTAGTTTATAGTGTGGATTTAGTCTTTGCTTGTGAGCTTCTTGGTTTTTAACAACGAAAGTTTTTAGATTTTCATCAACTGGTGTTGATTGTCTGCGATTGCGACTACGGCTTTTAGTTTTATTTTGAGTGCTTGACTTAGCGTCAGTTGCAACTGGTCTTGGTTTAGAAGCGCTTGGCTTTGTACTGTTATTTGCTCTTGGTTTGAGTGGTTTGCTGTTTGGTTGAGGGGTGCTTTCTGCACTCCCTTGAATTTCTTCTGACATCCAAACTCCTTTTTATATTAATTTTTTATAGAGTTGGTGATAGTAGTCTGTAGATACTTGATGAGGGCGAACTGTTTGTGAGAGCGAAAGCTCTAAAAATGCTTCTAAAAGGGCGTCTTTCTTATAAGTCTCTGAGAGATTTTTCATAAGGGTTTTTCTGGGTTGCTTAAATGCAACTCTAAGCAAGCCCTCAAAATCCTCATCATCTCTATCTCTCTTTTTTTTTATAAGAAAAACAGCAGAGTCTATCTTTGGCGGAGGTTCAAAAGCAGTTGGGGGAACTTGCACAACCATGTGTGCGTCTCCCACACTTTGAGTTATTACACTCAAAGATCCAAACACTTTTTCACCCTCATTTGCACAAAATTTCTCTGCTACTTCGAGCTGTACCATTACAAGTATGTTTTTACACATTGGATCTGCGAGTGCTTTTAAAATGATGTTTGTTGCTATGTAGTATGGCAAATTAGCCACTAAATCATACGACTCATCAATAAGGCTACTCTTCCAAGCTTTTAATACATCTCCACAATTTATATGGAGTCGCTTGGTAGCAATCTCTTCTTTAAATTTACTTTGTAACAGTTTACACAAATCGGTATCGACCTCAAAAGCTTCTACACTTTTGACATCTACTAAATATTTAGTTAAATCACCTAAGCCAGGCCCAATTTCTACGATTTTGTTATCGTTATTGGGCATCGCTTCGACAATCTTTCTAAGGACGCTTTCATCTTTTAAGAAATTTTGTCCGTATCTCTTTTTAGCTACTATTGCTTTTATTTTCATAAGCAGGATTTTATAATAATTTTACTTACAATTAAGTTAACAACTTAACAAATTGTAAATTTGACAAGATGTGACAAAATGTCATGCTTGAAACTTATGTAATATTATAGCTTGTATTTAAAATCTCTTGGTTAACTAATATGTTTCATGTGAAACATTTGATTCTTTTTTTTTTAAAAACTATATCTAATTATAAGTCTTGAGTTGTATAATTGCAGGATATTATATGAGGCTTATACCATGAACTACTTTGCTAAAAGAATCATTCCCTGTCTTGATGTTAAAGATGGACGAGTTGTAAAAGGTGTTAACTTTGTTGGCTTAAGAGATGCTGGCGATCCTGTAGAGATTGCAAAGCGATACAATGAAGAAGGTGCTGATGAGATTACATTTTTGGATATCACTGCATCTAATGAGAACAGAGATACTATAGTTGATATCGTTGCTCGTGTTGCTAAAGAGGTTTTTATACCTCTAACTGTTGGCGGTGGTATCAGAAAACTAGATGATATTTATAAACTTTTAAATGTTGGTTGCGACAAGGTAAGTATCAACTCAGCTGCCCTGCATAGACCAGAACTTATAAATGAGAGCGCAAAGCGCTTTGGTTCTCAGTGCATCGTAACTGCTATAGATGTTAAAAAAACTGGTGATAGATATACAGTTTACTTAAACGGTGGAAGAGTAGATACAGGTATAGATGCAGTTGAGTGGGCTAAAGAAGTAGTGGAACGTGGAAGCGGAGAGATACTTCTTACATCTATGGATGCTGATGGAACTAAGACTGGGTTTGAGTTAAACATAACAAGAATGGTATCTGAGGCTGTTAATGTACCTGTCATTGCAAGTGGTGGAGCAGGAACCATGGAACATATAAAAGATGCTTTTGAAGCTGGGGCTGATGCTGCACTTGCTGCATCTATATTTCACTACAAAGAGATAGATATCATGGAGTTAAAGCGCTATCTCTCAGAGAACAATATTCCTGTGAGACTATAAACAATGATTATCTGTGCTGGAAACAATGAAACATTTAACTTTGCATTGCCTATGGGAGTTGGTCTTATTGAGACTGCTATGAATTTAACTAGACTTTGCCTTTTTGATAAACCTGAGTTTTTGCTCTTTGTGGGAAGCGCTGGAAGTTATGGAGATAAGAAAATATTTGATATAGTCGAGTCTAAAAGTGCAGCTAACATCGAGTTAGCGTTTTTAAACTCTGATGCTTATACTCCGCTTGATAATGTTGTATCTACTAACGCTGAAACAAATATAAAAGATATTATAGTCAACTCTTCTAACTATGTCTCAACTAACGAGGAACTAACGAAGAAATTTTTGAACTTTGGAGTTGGTATAGAAAATATGGAATTTTTTAGTGTTTTAAGGGTTGCCCAGGAGTTTGATATCCCAGCTGGTGGCGTCTTTTGTATAACTAACTACACTAACAAAAATGCTCACGAAGACTTCTTGAAAAATCATGCAAGGGCCAAAGGGCTTTTAAATGAGCATGTAAAAAAGAGAATTAAGGAGCTAACAAAAAAATGAGCAAACCATCACTTCTTGACTTTACAAAAAAAGAGTTACTAACACGTATAAAACCTAGTTTTAGAGTAAATCAAATCTTTGGTTGGCTCTACCATCAGTACGCGAATAGTTATGATGATATGAAAAATATCCCAAAAGCCCTAAGAGAAGAGTTAGCCGAAAAATATATCGTAAACCCTTTAAAAATCATCAACAAAGAAATCTCTACCGATGGAACTATAAAGTATCTCTTAGAACTTCAAGATGGTAAAACTATGGAAGCTGTCTGGCTAAAGATGAAAGATGCCATCTATGCTGAAGATGGTGAACTTGTTCAAGAAGCAAGATTCACTATCTGTGTCTCAACTCAAGTTGGATGCAAAGTAGGCTGCTCTTTTTGTTTGACTGCAAAAGGTGGTTTTACAAGAGATTTAACCACGGGCGAGATAGTGGCTCAAGTAGTAGCTCTAAAGCGAGATAATGAACACAAGCACAACAGAATGATAAACATAGTCTATATGGGAATGGGCGAACCTCTTGATAATCTTGATAATCTTGCTAAAGCTATAGAGATATTTAAAGAAGAGGAAGGACTCTGTATATCTGGAAAAAGACAGACAGTATCAACAAGTGGGCTTAGTAACAAGATAGACAGACTAGGGGAGATGGACTTAGGCGTTCACATAGCTATCTCTCTTCACGCTGTTGATGATAAGCTAAGAACTGAGCTTATACCTATGAACAAAGCTCATAATATCGCCTCCATCATAGAAGCTGTAAAAAGATTTCCTATAGATACAAGGAAGAGAGTTATGTTTGAGTATCTAGTTATAAAAGATAAAAACGATGACTTAGCATCTGCCAAAAAGCTTGTAAAACTCCTAAGTGACATCAAAGCCAAAGTAAACCTAATCTACTTCAATCCATATCCTGGCACGCCTTACGAGAGACCTTCTAAAGAGAGCATGGTAAGCTTTGCAGACTATCTTATCAATCATGGACTTCTTTGTACTATAAGAGATTCAAAAGGTATGGATATTAGTGCAGCCTGTGGACAGTTAAAAGAGCAGAGCAAAGGAGCGTAGAGTGAACTATATAGAAATATTTCAAATAATTTTTTTGATAGTGATTTTTGCCATTGGTGTAATAGGTTTCTTTAGAGCCGCGACAAGCAGTGATGATAAAGAGTAATCTTTTTATAATATAGCTTATGATAAAATAACCCTCTAATTTAAAAAATCTAGGGATGCTAACCAATGGCATTCCCACGATGAGTCGTCAGAGCGGCGCGAGCGAAGCAGAAGGGACTTGTTCCTTTTGCGGACAAAACAAGCGGAAGCGGTCTGCGAAGCAGATGTTTCCTCGAAATAAGATGGAGGTTTCCTTCATTTTATAAAATAAAATTAAGGAATACATAATGGCAGAATACAAAAAAACAAATACAGATCGTATAAAAAGAATATATGACTTATGTAAAGTGCACTTCGGTGATATTCGTTTTGTTGGAATAAAGTACCATAAAAAAATAGGTTGGATAGCAAAAGCTCAATTTGATGGTGATTTTGAAAACTTAACGGCAGATGGTGAAACAAGTGTTGAAGCACTTCGTAATCTAAAAAACCGTGTTAAAAAAATCATAAAAAGATATAACGCAGTGTAAGTGGTGTAAATCTCTTTGACGAGCAAACTTTGCTAAAAGTTTTGCCGGAGAAGTATAAGATTTATCTCTATAAGCAAAAATTCCTTGTATGAGCAAATATTTATGCAATAAATGTTTAGCTAGAAAAGGAAATAAATTTTTGTGAATGTAATATTTTAGTTGGGAAGGGATTAAGATTTTTTCTCAGCTATGAAGTAAAACGACCAACACACCAGGGAGGTCGTTTATAAGTATAATAATACCCTACTTTTCTTATAAAAAAATAATCTTATAGACCTACAACTAAAACCACATATATAATCTAATCCTCTGATTAATCTATAAACTAGATTCTGTGTCAAGCACGGAATGACTAAACACTTCGTCATCCTGAACTTAATTCAGGAACCAACTTAATAATTGTTCAGAAGACTCAATCCACTTTAAAATCAAATAATGTAAATAGATTTCATAAATCACCTAAATATGGGAGTATTCACACTGTGTTGTAAGCAGTGAATATCTTTTAGGTTTTTCCCTTATAAATTTGAAAATTTAGCTTTTTTTTAAGAAATATTTTATATAAATCTATGCTGAAAAGAGATTGCTTTTATCTGGCTTAAAGTCCTTATTATTGGGTTTTAAAGCCTGTTTTAGAAAAAAAATATTTTATAGAATAAATGTCTTTTAAATATCTAGCTTTTTCTATTCACATTATAGTTTACTATTCACATAAGTAAGGCACTCTTTAGCAAAATCTACTCTACTTTGTATTTTATAAATTTTTCCATATAACTCAAATTCCAACTCACTTGCATGAAGTAGAAGTCTTGTTGCACCACTTAATTCTACTCTCTCTTTATCGTCTAGCTCTTTATCTAAAAATCTAACTATCTCTTCTTCACTCTGTCCATAAATGGGATCTCCAACTATGGGATGTTTCACATGAAACAAATGCACTCTAATTTGATGCTGCCTTCCTGTATAGGGAAAACACTCAACAAGTGTCATATTTCTATCTTTAAAATACCTTAGGGGTTTTATATCGGTCTTTGATGGCTTTCCATCTTCATGTACCTTTACAACCATTCTAACCATGGCACTCCCATCTTCACGTCTTAAAAGTGGAGCTTCTATGCACATAGCATCTTTTAGCTCTCCATGAACAAGTGCAAGATATTTCTTTTTCATATCCCTTTGTTCAAACATCATCTTTATATCTCTCTCGCTCTCTTTGTTTCTAGCACACAAAACAAGTCCGCTTGTCTCTTGGTCTATTCTATGGGCGATGTTTGCATCTCTGCCAAACTGATACTTTAGTTCATCTATAAGAGAGTAGGGAGTTTTCCTGTTTTGTGGATGAATAAGAACACCACTTGGCTTATCAAAAAGAACAAATTCATCATAAACTGCTGTTGGTTTTAATCCTTTAGTGATAGGCTCAAAGTATATAAACTCAAACTCACCCTCAACTTCTCCAGCTGTTCTTGTCATCGGCTCGCCATCAACAAAGAGTCTCCCTTTTGCTATAAGTCTTTGTGCTTCTTTTTGCGTATAGTCTAACTCTTTAATGAGATATAAAAATGCTTTTTGTCTCTCTTTGGCAAACATTTTTTTTATAATAAATGGCAAAATTATCTTCCTTTTTTAATCAAGGCTTTACAATTATTTATGTAGAATCAATGACTTAATTTATGTGCAAATCTTAACATAATAACAACATAAAAATCACAAGGATCTTATAAATGATAGATAGATATTCTCGAGAAGAGATGAGTTCAAAATGGACTTATCAAGCAAAATACCAAGCTTGGCTAGATGTAGAGAAAGCCGTTGTAAAAGCATGGGCTAGACTTGGGAAGATTCCTCAAGATGATGCTGATAAGATAGTTAAAAATGCAAATTTTGATATTAAGCGCATAGATGAGATAGAGGCGGTTACTCGTCACGACCTTATAGCTTTTACAACAAGTGTATCTGAGACACTTGGGAGTGAGTCAAGATGGTTTCACTATGGCATGACATCATCTGATACAATAGATACCGCTGTAGCACTTCAAATGAAGGACTCATTAGAGTTAATCATCAAAGATGTGAAGATGCTTATGGAGTCTATAAAAAAACGGGCACAAGAGCATAAGATGACTCTTATGGTTGGACGAAGTCATGGCATACATGGCGAGCCTATAACCTTTGGTCTGGTTCTAGCTGTTTGGTACGATGAAATGGCAAGGCACTTGGAAAACTTAGAGCAGACTATGGTAGTTATATCTGTAGGTCAAGTAAGTGGAGCTATGGGTAACTTTGCTCACGCACCTCTTGAGCTTGAAGAGTACACATGCGAAGAGTTAGGACTAAAGTCAGCCCCAGCATCTAACCAAGTTATCCAAAGAGATAGATATGCAAGACTAGCAACAACTTTAGCCTTAATGGCATCTACAATAGAGAAGTTTGCAGTTCAAATTCGCCACTGGCAAAGAACAGAAGTTTATGAGTGTGAAGAGTATTTTGCAAAGGGACAAAAAGGCTCATCAGCTATGCCACACAAAAGAAATCCAATCCTTACAGAAAATATCACTGGACTAGCTCGTATGGTTAGAGCCTATGCGATACCTGCTATGGAAAATGTAGCGCTGTGGCATGAAAGAGATATATCTCACTCTTCTACTGAGAGATTTTGGCTGCCAGATGCTTTTATTACCTCTGATTTTATGTTACACCGCATGAATAATGTTATAGCAAATTTAACTGTTTATCCTGAAAATATGATGAGAAATCTAAACCTAACTGGTGGACTTGTATTTTCTCAAAGGGTTCTTTTAGAGCTTCCTATAAAAGGTGTAAGCCGCGAAGATGCTTACAAAATTGTGCAAAGAAATGCTATGAAGGTTTGGGAAGAGATACAACAGGGCAAAGCTACTACAAATGAAAATGGCGAGAGCTTATACCTAAACCATCTACTAGCAGATGAGGAGTTAAGAAGCTCACTTAGCGAAGAACAAATTCGTGAATGTTTTAATTATGACTACTACACCAAAAATGTAGATGCGATTTTTAATAGGGTGTTTAACTGAACCCTCTAATTAATCTATAAACTAGATTCCGTGTCAAGCACGGAATGACGGAACACGCGTTATTCAGAATAAGCAAATCGTTTCTGAACAAGAAGCCGTCATTCTGAACAGACAAACTGTTTCTAAACAGGAAACCTTCGTTCAGAATAGGCAAACCGTCATTCAAAATAGACAAACGGTAATTCTGAACAAACAAGCTGTCTTGCTGAACAGACTAACCGTTGTTCTAAACAGACAAGCTGTCATCCTGAACTTGATTCAGGATCCAACTTAATAATTGTTCAGAACACTCGATAAAATAAAATGTTTTATATGTATACTTACAACACTCAAATAGAAGGATTAAAATGGAATTTAATTTCTCATTAAAAATTGATAAAGAAGCTGCCAAAGCAATATTATCAATAATAAAACTATCACTATGGAGCCTATTTATATGATAACAGTTATAAAAAGAAATGGTAGAACAGAGCCTCTTGATATTTCAAAGATACAAAAATATACTTCAGCAGCTATTGCAGGACTAGAAAATGTATCTCAAAGTGAGCTAGAAGTTGATGCGCAGATTCAATTTCGTGATGGCATCACTTCTAAAGAGATTCAACAAACTCTTATAAAAACCGCAGTTGACAAGATAGACATAGATGCACCAAACTGGACTTTTGTCGCATCTAGACTCTTTATGTTTAACCTCTACCATCAAGTAAATGGTTATACAGGTTATGACACGCTTACTAAGTACTTCAAAAGAGGCGAAAAAGAGGGGCGACTTCTTCAAGGTTTATCGGAAATGTACGATCTTGAGGAGCTAGATAAACATATAAAACCAGAGAGAGATATGCTCTTTAACTATCTAGGTGTAAAAACACTTTATGATAGATATCTTATAAAAGATAGAAATTCTAACCCCATAGAACTTCCTCAACATATGTTTATGGCCATAGCAATGTTTTTAGCTCATAGAGAAGAGGACAAACACGAGTGGGCTATCAAGTTTTATAACATGATTTCTCAGTTTGAAGTTATGCTTGCAACTCCAACTCTCTCAAATGCAAGAACTACAAGACATCAACTCTCATCTTGCTACATCGGTTCTACTCCTGATAATATAGAGGGCATCTTTGACTCATACGCAGAGATGGCAATGCTTTCTAAGTTTGGTGGAGGTATCGGTTGGGATTGGACTGGCATCCGCTCTATGGGTTCATATATAGATGGTCATAAAAATGCAGCTGGTGGAACTGTTCCATTTCTAAAGATAACAAACGATATAGCTATTGCAGTTGACCAACTAGGAACTAGAAAAGGTGCTATTGCAGTTTATATGGAACCTTGGCATATAGATATAAATGACTTTTTAGATCTTAAGAAAAACTCTGGAGAAGAGCGTCGTCGTGCGCATGACCTTTTTCCATCTATGTGGTTAAATGATTTATTTTTAAAAAGAGTTCAAGAGGATGGCATCTGGACACTTTTTGATCCTTATGATGCAGGAGAATTAGCAACACTTTATGGAGATGAGTTTGACAAACGATATATGGAACTTGAAGAAGATGAGAACATCGTAAAAGAGAAGATTAAAGCCAAAAATCTTTGGAAGAAGATACTAACATCTTACTTTGAATCTGGCTCACCCTTTTTGTGTTTTAAAGATAATGCTAATCGTGCTAACCCTAACAACCATGTTGGTGTTATACGAAGTTCAAACCTTTGTACTGAGATATTTCAAAACACTAAGCCAAACCACTATAAGATAAAGCTTATCTTTGAAAATGGCGACTTTGTCTCTTATGAAGAGGATGAGATAGTAACAGTTGATAGCGGAGCACAAAAACCTGCTAAGAAGATAACTGCACTAGACTCACTTGGTGGGCTTCCAATCTATGTGGTTGAGAAAGAGAAGATAAACGGCGACACTGCTGTTTGTAACTTAGCATCTGTTAATCTCTCTCGTATAAATACTAAAGAAGATATAGATAGAATTGTTCCTATTGCGATTAGATGTTTGGACAATGTTATAGACCTTAACTTCTACCCAATAGAAAAAGTAAAACGCACTAACATGAAGAGCCGTTCCATTGGTTTGGGTGTTATGGGTGAAGCTCAGATGTTAGCTGAGCAAGCTATCTCATGGGGGACACAAGAACACTTTGACAAGATAGATGAGATTATGGAAGCTGTTAGTTATAACGCTATCTCTGCATCATCAGATCTTGCTTTAGAGAAAGGAAAATATCCTGACTTTGAGGGTTCACAGTGGAGCAAAGGTGTGATGCCAATGGATCATGCTAACGCTGAAGTTAGAAACTTAGTTGACCGTGGAGGTTTGTTTGCATCTACTTATGAGTGGGATGAATTAAGAGAGAGAGTTAAAAAGCAAGGCATGAGAAATGGTTACTTGATGGCCATAGCGCCAACGAGTTCTATCTCTATCCTTACTGGCACTACTCAAGCTATCGAGCCAGTCTTTAAGAGAAAGTGGTTTGAAGAAAACCTTAGCGGACTTATCCCTGTAGTTGTTCCTAATCTCTCTCCTGAGACTTGGGCTTACTATACGCCTGCTTATGATTTAAACCAAACAGCACTGATTAAAGCAGCAGCCATCAGGCAAAAATGGCTAGATCAAGGACAGAGTCTCAATATCTTTATAACACTTGATAAAGCGAGTGGAAGATACTTAAATGAGATTTATATGTTAGCTTGGAAGTTAGGTTTAAAATCAACTTACTATCTTCGCTCACAATCACCTGAGGTAGCAAATGATGTTGAAGATAGAAGCATGGAGTGTGTAGGTTGCCAATAAAATGAGGCCTCTACTCTCAAAAAACCTCCAAGACTTTTGCTCAAGGTTTGATAACTTTATAGATGCAGAGTTTCGTTCCATCGAGATTCTATCAAAAGATGTTATAAGAGTTGTTATAGCTACTCAAGATAGTTCTAGGGCCTATGACTGGATTACTATAACATTAGAATTTAGCAATGTTAGTGATGCAAAACTCTTAAAAGATGATAGAATAGCTCTTGTAAATATGTGTGATGGGCTTACTATCATAAGCCAAAATAATCTCTTTGTTTTTGGTATTGGAAATTATGATAATATATTTGGTATAAAAGATGCTTTGTTTTATATAATTTCTTCTAGTATCAAATACAAAGAGGGACAATTTTAAGGAGAAGCTGATGCAAAAGTATGAAGTAAAGGGTAGTATATTAGGTTTTGATCAAACGATGAATGTTGAGATAGTTCAGATTGATAATCTATTTTCAACAATAAGAGATTTAGATAATAAAAATATCTCTTTTACAGTAGTAAATCCTTATGAATTAAGAGAGTACTCTTTTGATATAAGATCAAATATAAAAGTTCTTCTAGATATAAAAGAGAACTCAAATCTTAGTGCTTTTAACATTGTAGTTATTCAAAACCCTCTTGAAAACTCTACTGTAAACTTTCTAGCACCTATAGTTATAAATAACGATAATATGACTATAGCTCAAGTAGTACTTGATCCAAAAAGACATCCAGACTTTGGAATGGCTGAGAGCATAAAATCTTTTATGTAAGCACTGTTAACCAAGTATTATTCATTCGTTAGCATTTCGTAAACCAAATGCGTATAAACTTTGATATTTCACTATCAAGGAAAAACAGATGAAAAAAATTCTTTTATTATGTATAGTCTCTCTATCTTTACTAAATGCTAAAGATGGAGTGAACTTCAAATATGCTGATGAGAACACTCAGCGAAAAAATCCCACAAGCCAAAGTTTTATCCTCTCATATAACAATGTTTTAAAAGAGATTAGAACAAGTGTTGTAAATATCTCTACTAAAAAAACTATAACAACTCAAAGAGGGTATCAAAATCCATTTTTCTTTGAGCAACCAAGAGTTCCACAAGGAACATCAGGAAGTGGTGTTGTTATCTCAAAAGATGGTTATATCGTTACTAACAACCATGTTGTAGATGGTGCTGATGAGATAAAAGTAAGTTTAGCCGATAGTAAAAAAAGCTATATTGCAAAACTAATTGGTAGCGATGAGAAGAGTGATATTGCCATTATAAAGATAGATGCAGATGGATTAAACGCAGTTACTTTTTACAATTCTGATAATGTGAGAGTTGGTGATGTGGTCTTTGCTCTTGGAAATCCATTTGGAGTCGGCGAGACAATAACACAAGGAATAGTCTCAGCAACAGGAAGAAATGGCATCGGTATAGTTGAGTATGAAGATTTTATACAAACAGATGCATCTATAAACCCTGGTAACTCTGGCGGTGCACTTGTAAACTCTGCTGGGCATCTCATAGGCATAAACTCTGCTATCATCTCTAGAAGTGGTGGAAACGATGGTATAGGACTTGCAATCCCTTCAAATATGGTCACCTCAATAGCATCTCAACTCATCGGCAGCGGAAAATATACACGTGCCTATCTAGGTGTTGGCATCGATAATATTAGTGAGGATATGAGTAGTTTTTATAACAATGAATATGGTGCTTTGATTATCAGTGTTGAAGAGAACTCTCCTGCAGATAAAGCTGGTCTAAAAAGAGGAGACTTAATCATCTCAATAGATGGTAAAAAAATAGAAAATGCTAGTATGCTAAAAAATATCGTTGGCTCATATCAACCATCAAGGGTTGTAAATATGAAGTTTTTACGAGATAAAAAAATAGATGTAATAAATGTAGAGTTAGGTTCACTAAATAAAAATTTATCTAATGCAAACATAAATTATAAAGGTCTTAATGTAGTAGAACTTCCAAAAGAAACAAAAAGAGTTTTACAAAACAACACTTATATTGCAGGCGGTGTCTTAGTTGATAGCGTAGATGCAAATAGTAAGGCTTTTAATATCGGAATAGCAAAAGGCGATATTATTATTCAGATAGAGCAAAAAGAGATAAAAGATATGGATGACTTTATATCTGCTACTACAAGTCAGGAGAAGAAGAGATTTTATATCTTTAGAAGAGGAAATGTTTTTGCAATTGTTTTATAAACCCATATAAATTTTATATGATATAATAATTCAGAATAATTAACTCAAAGGTTAGACAGATGAGTAACAATACAGTAACACTTATAGATAATAGGACAGGGAACTCTTATGAATTCCCCATCTTAGAAGCAACAGTTGGTCCTTCTGTCATCGATATTTCAACTCTTTATAAAGATACGGGGATGTTTACTTTTGATAAAGGTTATACATCTACTGCATCTTGTCGTTCTAAGATAACTTATATAGATGGTGATAAAGGCAAACTAATGTATAGGGGATATGATATCTCTTATCTTGCAACTCAAAAAACATTTCTTGATACTGCCTTTTTACTTTTAAATAAAGAACTTCCAACTAAAGAAGAACTTGATGATTTTAAAGAGGAAATAGCAAAACGCTCATTTATTCATGAGGGAATGAAAAAACTTTTTGACTCTTTTCCAGATCAAGCTCATCCTATGGCAATATTATCTGCTGGTGTCTCAGCTCTCTCCACATTTTATTTTGACCACTTAGATATTGACTCACCAGAAGAATATATGGAGATGGCAAATAGAATCATTGCCAAAATTCCTACACTTGCAGCTTTTTCTTTTAGATATTCAAATGGTCTTCCTATCATCTATCCAGATCTGCAAAAAGGCTTTACAGAAAACTTTTTATATATGATGCGAGCTTATCCTCACAAGCATGTAGATTTAACATCCATAGAGATAAAAGCACTCGATACTATTTTTACACTTCACGCTGATCATGAACAAAATGCATCTACAACTGCAGTTCGCAATCTAGGATCTACTCATGCTCATCCATATGCAGCTATTAGTGCTGGTATTGGTGCTTTATGGGGTAGAGCTCATGGTGGTGCAAATGAGTCTGTTATTCGTCAGTTGGAGATGATTGGCACAGTTGATAGAGTGGATGAGTTTATAGCTCGTGCAAAAGATAAAAATGATCCTTTTAGGCTTATGGGATTTGGGCATCGTGTATATAAAAACTTTGACCCTCGTGCAAAAATTCTTAAAAAAATTAGAAATGAATTAATAGAAGAGTTAGGAATAGACAGTGAACTAATAGCAGTTGCAAATAAGATAGAACATATTGCTTTAAATGATGAGTACTTTATTAGCAGAGGTTTATATCCAAATATAGACTTTTACTCAGGGCTTATACTTCAAGCTCTAAATATTCCAAAAGATATGTTTGCTGTTATTTTTGTGATAGGAAGGACGCCAGGATGGATCTCTCAATGGATAGAGTTAAAAGAGCAAGACAGCATAAAGATAGCTCGCCCTCGTCAACTCTACCTAGGGCCAGATGATAGAACTCCAGAGTATTAAACTCTGAAGTTAATCAATATATCTACAACAGTAGTCTGTAACAGTTTTAACTCTAACTTCAAAAGATGAGTTAGATGCTACATTAAAAGATTCTGGAGTATTTAGAGTTTTCCACTCTTCATCTGGTAGTTTAACTTCTAAATTACCACTTAGCATCTCCATAATTTCTGCTTTGTTTGTATTAAAAGTATATTCACCTGGCAACATAATACCTAGCGATACTTCTGAACCATCTTCTAACACAATACTACGACTAGTCACACTACCATCATAATAAATGTTCGCTTCTTTTTTTATCGTTGCATTTGTAAATTTGCCCATAATCTGTTCCTTAATTTTATAGATAAAATGAATAAATCTTTCATTTAATAATTAAACCATCTGATTAATTTATAAATTAGATTCCGCTCCAAGCACGAAATGACGAAATACAAGTCATCCTGAAGTTGATTCAGGATCTAATTTGATAATTGTACAGAATACTCGATTTATTATATCTAAAATTTATTCCCAGTCAAGAAGTCTTTGCTGACCCTCAAGCTCTCTTATGTGAGTAACATCTTGGCTAACTTCTATAACACCTTTATACTCACCTGCATCACTACGAATAGCAAAGTAACGGATGTGAATAAACTTACCTTTAAATGTTATCCAAAACTCTGCTTCATCTCTTCTTCCAGCTTTAAACTCTCTTAATATAAGTAACACTTGATCAACTGATTTTGGAGGATGACAAAACTTTACTTCACGCCCAATTATTCCTGCACTTCTTGGAAAGACTCTATTATCTCCACGGTTATAAAAGATAACAACATCATTTTCATCAACATAAGTGATATCAACAGGCATAAACTTTAAAAGCCAGTTTATCTGTTCTGGTAACATGTGACCCTGTTCTAAATCTATTCTGCCCTCAAGTGAAAAAGGTAATTTTCTCTTTTTAATATCTTGTGATGGATGGATATATTCATTCTCTTCGTGAGGAGGATAAGCTGTTGGTGTTTCATCAAACATCCAACCTATCTCTTCATCACCATCACGCATCTCCATCCAATCACTCTCTTGGAGCATCTCTAAGGCACGCGGAAGGAGTCTACCCTCTTCAACTTGCATAATATGTTCTAAATTGTAAAAAAGATTTTGTAAAACCATCATAAGTGATTCTGTCTCATCACTCTCCACAAGATTTCTAGCTTGTTTAACGATAGCTCTTATATCATCATGAAAAGCCCACATATTTTGAGATGGAGATGTCCATCCATACTGTTCTAAATATGGAAAGAGTTGATTCTCTTTTCTTGCAAAGTGTTTTTCTACTAAACATAGTCTTGCAAATTTCTCTTTAAATTCATCTGGATTATTAACTATATCTATACTGTTAATACTTGCCATCAAACCACGGATGAGTTGATTTTCTTCTAAATAAACTCTAACTGGATGTCCCTCTGGGAGGTTTGTAAACTGGTTCATATAATATTTCCTTTAATTTATTTCATAAATTCAAGGGAGTCTTTTCCCTATTATTTATCATACCAAAAGGGATAATCCCTTTGACTACGCTAAGTTTCTTTAGCAGAAAACCTATCACACTAATGTAATTTTATTTTTGATTGTATCTACTTTATATCTTTTATTATTTGATATGTAGCAAGAGTTTCTTTTTAAATTGGATGCTATCAACAATTATTACGTTAGATCCTGAATCAAGTTCAGAATGACGGGTGTTCTCTCATTTAGTGTTTGAGGCGGAATCTAGTTTATAGATTAATCAAAAGGTTCAATTATTTTCTAAACCTAACTCTTTGTGAGTGAGTAATGGCTACAGCCATTGCATCTGATATATCTAGCGGTTTTATCTCTTTTTTTATGTTTAGCAGTCTCTTAACCATAAAAGAGACTTGCTCTTTTGTAGCTTTTCCATTTCCTGTTAGTGCTTTTTTTACTTGAAGTGCGGTGTACTCGCTAAAGATGCCATGAACTTGTAGAAGTTTTAACATTATAGCTCCACGAAACTGTGCAAGTTTTATAGTTGTTGCAGGATTGTGAGCATAAAAAATATCTTCTACCGCTACTTCATCTATAGTATGATTTTTAAAAATAATATCAAGAGCTTCTACCATTTGAGGTATCTGAAATTGTAAATTTTCAGCTTTCATCTTTATAAGTCCGGCTTCAACTAAAGATATTTTTGAGTTTTCTAATTTTATGAGTGCATAACCCATATTTCTAGTTCCAGGGTCTATTCCTAATATTATCATTTATCTTATTCTTTTTAATTTTTTAAGCCATTATATACAAAAGAGTTTAAAAACTTATGCTTATTCACAAGGTAAATATTTAGTTATTCACATTTAAAATATAAAGAATATAGCAAGTTCTTATTGCTTCTAGCTTTGTAAACATAGGTGTTATAACAAAATTATTACCAAGTACTTAAACATAATTTATGTAATTTTGAGTTACTATTCACATCCAAATAATTTAAATAAGGCTTTATGTGAATATAGGTCAAGAAGTTTTAGAACTACTAAGAGAAGAGATAACAGAGCTACAATATAATAGATATATAAAGCAACTAACATACGATACTAAGAAGTCAACAAGTGATATGGCAATTTTTTATGCTCCAAATGCTCTTGTTTTAAACTGGATAAAAAATAAGTACACTGAAAAAATAGCTCATCTATTTGAGATAAAAAATGGAACTAAGGTTAGTGTAAAAATTACTCTTAAGAGCTTAGTAAATATAAAGGGAAAGGCACAAAAAAGTGAACAAAAACTACAACACTCTTTGCTAAATCCATCTCATACTTTTGATAACTTTATGGTTGGTGGCTCAAACCAATTTGCTTATGCTGCAGTAAAAAGTGTAAGTGAAGCAGCTGGAGAAGTTTATAACCCACTCTTTATCTATGGTGGAGTTGGTCTAGGAAAGACACACCTAATGCAATCAGCTGGAAATGTTTTTCAAAACCAAGGTAAAATCGTTATATATACCTCAGTTGAACAATTTTTAAACGACTTTATAAGGCATGTACGAAACAAAACGATGCCATCTTTTCAAGAAAAATATAGAAAGTGTGATGTACTTCTTATTGATGATGTTCAGTTTTTAAGTAATAAAGAGGGTATTCAAGAAGAATTTTTTCACACTTTTGAAGCGCTAAAAGGTGCTGGAAAGCAGATAATACTAACAGCTGATAAGCATCCAAAAAAAATAGGTGGCTTAGAAAAAAGGCTTCAAAGTAGGTTTGAGTGGGGATTAGTTGCAGATATACAACCTCCAGAGCTTGAAACAAAAATTGCTATTATCAAAAAAAAGTGTGAGATTAACAAAGTCAAACTATCTAACGATATCATAAATTATATAGCTACAGTCATTGAGAGTAATGTTCGTGAAATAGAGGGAATTTTATCTAAGCTTCATGCTTATTCACAACTTATGCATATAGAGATTGATTTAGCTTTTACAAAAAATGTTCTAAGAGATCAACTTCAAGAAAACAGAGCTAACCTAACACTAGATATTATAACAAATAGTGTTGCAAAAGATTTAAATATAAAGCCAACTGAAATTCGCTCAAAAGGTAGAAGTAAAAATCTAGTATATGCTAGAAGAATTAGTATATATTTATGTCGTGAACTTACCCAAAATACTATGCCACAACTCGCACAATATTTTGGAATGAAAGATCATACTGCTATTAGTCACACTATTAAAAAGATAAATGAACTTATGAAAAATGATGAAGATTTCAGAGTTAAAATAGAAGAATTAACCAATAAGATAACTTCTGTATCTTAAATGTTATATTTTTGTTTAAAAAAAAGATATAATCGTAAAAGTGAATAGATGTGAGTAGAGTTACTTTGGTTCATCACATCCAAAAAGCTCTGTGAGTAGGAGTCAAAAAGTGATATTCACATAATCACTCTCTCCTACTACTACTTACTAAATATTATATAATAATAGGAATTCATATGAAGATAACAATCTCTAAATCAATCATAGAAAACATACTAATAAATGCTCAACCATTTTTAGAAAAAAAAGATACTTCCCAAATAACTTCTCATGTCTATATAAATGTTGATGAAAAAAATCTAACACTAAGAGCAACTGATCAAGAAATAGGCTTTGAAGTCTCTACTGAAATTGTAAATATTATATCTACCGGCAGCATTACTGCTAATGGTAAAAAATTTTTAGATATTATAAGAATATTAAAAGATGCAGAGATAAATTTAGAAGTAAAAAATGAAATACTCTATATTTCACAATCAAACTCAAAGTTTAAATTACCAACTTTTTCATATAATGATTTTCCAGCATTTCCTGAATATGAGGGAAAGCCTAGAATATCTATAGATTCACACTCTCTAATAGAATCACTTAAAAAAATAACTCCAGCGATTGACACTAACAATCCTAAATTTGAGTTAAATGGTGCGCTTATAGATATAAAGCAAGATAGCATCAACTTTGCATCTACAGATACTAGAAGATTAGCTATTGTAACAATACCAAATACAAGTGATAATGAACTCTCAATTATAATTCCAAAAAAAGCTATAGTAGAGATTCAAAAACTTTTTTTTGATGATATTGAAATGTATTATGATGATACTAATCTTATAATTCATTCAAAACAATATACTTTTTTTACAAAACTTATAAATGGTAAGTTTCCAGAATATAGAAGAATTATTCCAAAAGATATAAAAAATTCTTTAGTTCTTCCAAAAGCTAAAATGATAGAGTCTATAAAGCAAATAACTACAATATCTTCAGATGTAAAAATTAGTTTTTTAAGTGATGTAATAATATTTGAATCTTTAAGTGATGATAATATAGAAGCAAAAACTGAGATAAATTTTACTACAAACTTTAGTGAAGAATTTGTAATAGCAATAAATTCAAAATATCTATTAGATTTTTTAAATAGCATCAACTCATCAGAATTTACTATTGGTTTAAATGAAGGAAATCTTCCTTTTGTTCTAATAGATGCTAACTTTAAAACAGTTGTAATGCCAATAGTTATATAAACTTCTAATATTTTACTTCACTTTCTGTGAAGTAAAAACTCTTCCTACTCATAAAAACAGATCATAAAACTTTATTTTAATAAAGATTGGATAAAATGTCTTTAATTATGTCAAAATATTTTTTTAATAAAAATAATTTTCTTGTGACTATATATGAAATTTTTGTAGTAGGAAGTAAAGATGGATAAAAATTACGGTGCTAGTAATATTAAGGTTTTAAAAGGCTTAGAGGCTGTTCGTAAACGTCCTGGTATGTATATTGGTGATACTGGTCATCGTGGCCTGCATCATTTAGTTTATGAGGTTATTGATAACTCTATAGATGAAGCAATGGCTGGTCATTGTGATACCATAAATGTAACACTTACTAAAAATAATAGCTGTATAGTTAGTGACAATGGTCGTGGAATTCCAACAGATATACATCCTACAGAAGGAATAAGTGCAGCAACTGTAGCTCTTACAGTTTTACACGCTGGTGGAAAGTTTGATAAAGATACATATAAAGTTTCAGGTGGACTTCACGGTGTTGGTGTTTCTGTTGTAAATGCACTATCATCTGAACTTAAGATGACTATCAACAAAAATGGCGAAAAATTTGAACAAAATTTTAAAAAAGGCATACCTCAAGAAGTTCTGCAAGTTATAGGAAAGAGTAAAAAATCTGGAACTACAATTGAATTTAGTGCAGATCCAAGTATATTTACAGACACCATTACTTTTGACTTTGATTATTTAGCAAGAAGATTTAAAGAACTAGCATATCTAAATCCATTTATAACTATTAACTTTAAAGATGAGAGATCTAATATTAGTGAGAGTTACCACTTTGAGGGTGGTATTGCTCAATATGTAGAAGATATGAATAAGAAAAATATAGTTGCAGCAGTTTACTCTTTTAGTGCAAAAGTTGAAGATATAGAGTTTGATATAGCTTTGATGTATAATGATACTTATGAAGAAAAACTTGCATCCTTTGTAAATAATATACGAACGCCAAATGGAGGTACTCACGAAGCTGGTTTTCGTGCAGGACTAACACGTGTTATATCAAACTACAATTCTAAAAATAGCTCTGCGAAAGAAAAAGATATAAAAATTTCAGGAGATGATACTTCAGAAGGACTTATTGCTATTGTTTCTGTTCGTGTTCCTGAACCTCAATTTGAGGGACAAACAAAAGGAAAATTAGGTAACACCTATGTTAGACCTCTTGTTCAAAAATCTACTTATGAACTACTATCAAAGTATTTTGAAGAAAATCCTATTGAAGCAAAAGCAATTGTTAGTAAATCACTTATGGCTGCTCGTGGCCGCGAAGCTGCTAAAAAAGCAAGAGAGCTAACACGTCGTAAAGATGTTATGAGTGTAGGAACTCTTCCTGGTAAGCTCGCTGATTGTCAAAGTAAAGATGCAAGCATTTGTGAACTCTACTTAGTCGAAGGTGACTCTGCTGGTGGTTCTGCTAAGATGGGAAGAGATCGTGTATTTCAAGCAATATTACCACTTAAAGGTAAGATTCTAAATGTGGAAAAAGCAAGATTAGACAAGATTTTAAAATCAGAAGAAATAACTAACATGATAACAGCTATGGGTTGTGGGATTGGTGATGAGTATAATGAAGATAAACTTCGTTATCACAAAATCATTATTATGACCGATGCTGACGTCGATGGTTCTCATATCCAAACTCTACTTCTAACATTTTTCTTCCGTCACTTTCGTGGTGTTGTTGAAAAAGGATATCTTTACTTAGCTCAACCACCTCTATATCGTTATAAAAAAGGTAAAAAAGAGATTTATTTTAAAGATGATATTGAGATGAATAGCTACTTAATAGAAAATGGTGTTGAATCTTTAGAGATGCAAGGTGTTGGACAAAATGACCTTGTAGAATTTTTTAAGATGGTTGATCACTATAGAGGCTCACTCGTTGCATTAGAGAGAAGATATTCACTAATAAGTTTGATTCGTCACTTTATAGAAAATCCTGATCTTATAGGTTTAGATATTAAAGCTATGTATAAAGAGATTGAGAAATTTTTACTATCAAACGGAAATAATATCTTAACTAAGAGTATAAATGAAGATTCTATTCATCTTTATGTTCAAACAAAAGGTGGAATGGAAGAGTTACTTATAAATGATGATTTGTTTGCTGCTCCTCACTTTAATGAAGCTAGTTATGTATTTAAAAAGATTCAAGAGTGGGATTTAACTTTTGAAGAAGATATATTAGTTGTTTTAGAAAATATTAATGAATATGCTAAAAAAGGTGCATATATTCAACGCTATAAAGGTCTAGGTGAGATGAACCCTGATCAGCTTTGGGAAACAACAATGACTCCTGAAAATCGTGTTTTACTTCAGGTAACCATAGATGATGCAGAGGCAGCATCTGAAGCATTTGTTCTCTTTATGGGTGATGAAGTTGAACCTCGTCGTAACTATATAGAATCACACGCTAAAGATGTTAAACATTTAGATGTCTAAAAATATTATATGCTACTTCCAGAGATAAAAGAGAGAAAATAATGTTTTAAGTTAGTACTTAGGATGGTATTTTCTCTCTATTCTCTTATATTTTTCTTTATTACTCACAATTTTATTAATAATTGAATCTTCTGATTAATCTATAAACTAGATTCCGCTTCAAGTACGGAATGACAAAATACAAGTCATATTGAACTTAATTTAGGATCCAACTTAATAATTGTTCAGAATATTTAATTATAAAATTATAGATACTAGATTTTATGTAAAAATGCTTTTTATATTTAGACTACTACACTCAAATAAGTAATTATATTTTGATACTACTACACTTAAGAAATATAAAAATATTAATTACCATAGATAGAATTGGAGCTATTTACAAAAGTTTTTTTTATGTCTAAGATATTTATATGTAGATAGTAAAAAATGACTCTTTTTATAGAAAAAATGGACAATATAGATAGTTTTAACCTTATAGCACGTAAAAAAGGTGTAAAATCTTGGATAAAGATGATAGAATCTTATAAGATTTTACAAAACTTAAAGAGCTATATATAGATTTCTTTTAGGGAAATTATATCTTTTAGATAAAAAATAAGGAAAACAAATATGAAATATGGTGAAAAAATTGTAAATGAATTTGATGTAGAAAAAGATTTAGAAATATGGCCAAATCAATATAAAAGAAATTATCTTATAAAAATGACGCTTCCAGAATTTTCTTGTTTGTGTCCTAGAAGTGGATATCCAGACTATGCAACTATATATTTGGAATATACTCCAGATGAATTTGTAGTAGAACTTAAAGCAATGAAGTTATATATAAACTCTTTTAGAGAGAAACATATCTCTCATGAAAATAGTGCAAATGAGATATATGAGATGCTTGAGAGTAAAATAAAGCCTAAATACATGAAAATTGTAGCCGATTATAATCCTCGTGGAAATGTTCATACAGTAATAGAAATAGATAGTTCAAAAATTTAATAGATAGAAGGTAGATATGTTTTCAAATATGTTAGGTAAAATAGGAATCTCTACAAATGATGAAGAAAAGATGCATAATGAGTTAGTTGAGAGGATTTCTAAGATGAATCTAACAGATATGCGATCATATATTAATAATAGAATTTCAGATCTACCTGTGAGTGAAGATGGTTTAAAAGAGGTTTTAAAAAGACTTCTAGAAGTAGATGAAAAAACAGACAAGAGATATATAGATATAGAAGATATGGATAGTAAGATAAGAAAAGGGCTTGACTTAATAATAAATATTTTAGCCAATAAAAAAATCACAATAGAGGCTATAGAAGTGGCTATAGAGCTCTTTGAAGCCTCAAAAGAGATTATAGAAAAGTATGATAATGATAATAAGCAAATATATCACTCTAAGATAAGAGACTCTTTAAATAAAGCTATTGAAACTATGAATATGAAGAGTGAGATTCAAAGAAAAATGGGAGTTATTGGTAGTTAGAAAGATAGTTTTTTAACCATTTTAACGCTTCATCTCTAGTAGAAAATTCTTCTCTCATTTGAGCTTCATAGCTCGCATCTAAAATATTTGAGAAGTCAGTTGATGGTTCTAGCCCTAACAAAATCAAGTCTCTTCCCATTAAAATAGCTCTTAATTTTTTATCTATTACCCCTAACTCTTTTGCTCTTAATTTTATAGCTTTTCCAGTGCCAAATAGAGCTTCATTTAAAATACAAAGATTTCTAATATTTACTAAGCTAGCTAGTTTGTAGATATCATAATTACTTAATTTATTATTTGCCCCATTAGAAGATAACTTTAAAAGTTTTGGGACAAACTGAAGAAGAATTAAAACTTCTTTTAAGAGAAACTTATCATCACTCAAAGATATAACAAACTCTTCTGTTTTTATTTTATTAAACCTATAACAAAGAATAGCTAGCATCAAAATCTCATTAGTCTTAGCATTGGTAATTTTATTAGATGCAAATCTATCTAGTGCTTCCATAATAAGATGCCAATCATCTAGAGTTAAAAGACTTAGATTTTTAAAATATTTTAATGCATCTAATTCTCTTAAGAGTTTAAATCCAATAGAAGGCTTAGTAGACCTGAGTAAAATTTTTTTAATTTCTTCATAGACTCTCTCTTTTGGAAGTTCATGTAGTGCATCTTGTTTAATCATGTTAAAACATAGGTTAAACAGCTCTTTGTGCATGGCAAAATTATATCTTGAGCAAAAACCTACAGCTCTTAAGACTCTAAGAGGGTCATCTACAAATGTCTCTGCATCAACCATTTTAAGGATTTTATTTTTTAAATCATCTAGTCCATTAAAGGGATCAAGTATAGTTTTACTCTCAACATCAAAACCAATAGCATTGATACTAAAGTCTCTTCTTCTTGCTGCATCTTTAAAGTTAAGTCCTTTATCTATTTTTATATCAAAGCCCAAATGTCCAGATGCTACTTTAGAATCAAGTCTAGGAAGAGTAAAATCTAAATCATAATTTTCCATCTTTAACTTACAAACTCCAAAACTCCTCCCGACTATATTTATTTCTCCAAACTCTTCTAAGATATTTTGCAACTCATCAAAACTATCTACATTATAAACTTCAATATCTATATCAATTGAGTCAAAACCTAGTAAAGTATCTCTAATATATCCACCAACTATAATAGCTTTTGCATTTTTTACTCTTAATTTGTCAAAGATTTTATCTAAAAAGTTTGGATAATCAATCATATTTTCTCTTATCATTTGGTCTTAGTAATTTTTCTTAAAACTAATATTATAGTAATAAATATCTATTTTAAGAGTATATTTTGAGATATTATAACAATAAAATGATGATTTATTTTAGATACTTTAAATTTTACAAGAGTGATTGGTTAAAAATAAAGCTTTTTTTAGATATAATCGCGAAAATTTTTCCATCTCTATAAAGAAGTTTCCTACTGCTTCTTTAATACTAAAATTTGGAAATATCAATGGAGAAAAATTGATGCAAAAGATTAGAAATATTGCAGTTATTGCACACGTTGACCATGGTAAAACTACGATCGTTGATGGCTTGTTAGAACAATCAGGAACATATGGAACTCACGAACACCACGACGAACGTGCAATGGATAGCAATGCTATAGAAAAAGAGAGAGGAATCACTATTCTTTCTAAAAACACGGCTATTCGTTATAAAGATTATAAGATTAATATTATCGACACTCCGGGCCACGCTGACTTTGGTGGAGAAGTTGAGCGTGTTCTTAAAATGGTTGATGGTGTTTTAGTTTTAGTTGATGCTTATGAAGGCGTTATGCCACAAACAAAGTTTGTTGTAAAAAAGATGTTAGCACTAGGTAAAAAACCTATTGTTGTTATAAACAAGATTGATAAACCTTCAGCTGAACCAGAACGCGTAGTTGATGAGATGTTTGACCTATTTGCAGATATGGGTGCAACAGATGAGCAACAAGATTTCCCAGTTATATATGCAGCAGCTCGTGATGGTATAGCAAAACTCAACATGGAAGATCCAGATGGAAATTTCGAGTGTATTTTTGAGACTATTTTAAAACATGTTCCTGAACCTGAGGGAGATAGAGATAACCACACACAAGCACAAGTTTTTACACTTGACTATGATAACTATGTTGGCAAGATAGGAATTTCTCGTATATTTAATGGAATCATAAACAAAGGTGACAATGTTATGCTTGCTAAAGCTGATGGAGCACTTGTTAAGGGAAGAATTACTAAGCTTATAGGTTTCCACGGACTTAATCGTATGGAGATAGAACAAGCTGAAGCTGGAGATATCGTTGCATTTGCAGGACTTGAGACAGTTGATGTTGGAGATACTATTTGTGATCCTTCAAATCCAGTTCCACTAGATCCTATGCATATTGAAGAACCAACTCTAACAGTTGTATTTTCTGTAAATGACTCACCACTTGCTGGTCAAGAGGGTAAGCATGTAACATCTAACAAAATAAAAGACCGTCTTGAGTCTGAGATGCAAACAAATGTTGCTATGAAGTTAGAAGTTGTAGGTGAGGGTAAATTTAAAGTTTCAGGTCGTGGTGAACTTCAAATCACAGTTTTAGCTGAAAACATGCGCCGTGAAGGTTATGAATTTGGCGTATCTCGTCCTGAAGTTATTGTTAAAGAGATAGAAGGCGTAAAATGTGAGCCATTTGAGCATCTAGTTATTGATGTGCCTGAAGAGTTAAGTGGTTCAGTTATTGAGAGACTTGGTAAGAGAAAAGCTGAGATGAAGTCAATGTTACCAATGGGACAAGGCTTCCAGCGTATAGAGTTTGAAATACCAGCTCGTGCACTTATAGGTTTTCGTGGTCAATTTTTAACAGACACAAAAGGTGAGGGTGTAATGAATCACTCTTTCTTAGAATTCCGTCCATATTCTGGAGGAGTTGAATCAAGAAGTTATGGCGCGCTAGTCTCTATGGAAAATGGAGAAACTCTATCTTTTTCACTCTTTGGTATTCAAGATCGTGGAGTTCTTTTTATTGGGCCACAAACTAAAGTTTATGAGGGAATGATTATTGGTGAGCACTCTCGCTCAAATGACTTAGCAGTAAACCCTATCAAAGGAAAAGCACAGTCAAACGTTCGTTCTTCTGGTGCAGATGAGGCTATTAAGCTTATCCCGCCAAGAGGTATGTCACTAGAGCGTGCACTAGAGTGGATAGAAGATGACGAGCTTTTAGAGATAACTCCTCTAAATATTCGTATTCGTAAGAAGTATTTAACTGAAAGTGAAAGAAAAAGACATTCTAGAGGGGCTAAATAGCCTCTTTAATGCAGGGACAGGATTGTGTCCCTTGCAACCCACTTATCATGGAGTATGCCATTGGTTAGCATACCTATAAACTACAAAAAATTTATTTTTCCAGAACAACAAGATATCTTAAACTAAAAGCGGCGTAAACACTCTGTCATATCTTCTATACACAGAGGCTGTGAATAGAAGTAACCTTGTATAAAATCACAACCATTTTCTAGCATAAATTTTTTTTGCCCTTCATTTTCAACTCCCTCAGCGATCACTGTAAGATTTAAATTTTGACATAGGCTTATAATTGTTTTTGAGATAGCTGCATCTTCATCATTGTGAGGTAGCTCTTGCACAAAAGACCTATCTATTTTTAACTTATTAATTGGAAGGCTCTTAAGATATGAAAGGGATGAATAACCAGTTCCAAAATCATCAACGGCTATAGATATTCCAAGTGCACTAATTTTTTTAAGTGCAGTAATAGACTTTTTTGGATTTTGCATGATTTGACTCTCTATAAGTTCAAATTCTATCTCTTCATAACGGCACTCATAAGTGACTATTAGCCTTTGTAAAAAATCTAAAAAATCTGCTTTTTCTAGCTGTTTAATTGCTAGATTTAAGGAGAGCTTACCCGGATTTAATCCGCTATTACACCACTTCTTAAACTGTGATAGTGCTTTTTTCATCACTATTCTATCTAGCTCCACAATCATTCCAGTAGTCTCAGCAAGAGGTATAAATTTGTCAGGATAGATGATACCCATAGTAGGATGCTGCCACCTAACAAGAGCTTCCATACCTATTAGTTTGTTTTGTTTTGCATCTATTTGCGGCTGAAAATAGACAACCAATTCATCCTCTATAAGAGCTTTCTTTAGTGCAGTTTGCAAAAAAACTCTCTCAAAAGCTTTCTCCGTCATAGCCTCATCATAGAAAGAATAGGTATTTCTTCCATCACTTTTTGCCTTATACATCGCTGTGACAGCATTTTTTAAAAGAGACTCAGCATTATCACCATCATTTGGGTAAACGGAGATGCCAATACTCATACTAATATATAAGATATGAGTATCTATATATATAGGTGCACTTAAAGTTTGCATTTTTTTAGTAAGAAGTTCTATAATGTTTTCAATATCATCGATATCGTTTAAAATTATGCCAAATTCATCTCCATCAAGCCTTGAGAGAGTGTCAGATATTCTCATCTCTTTTTTGAGCCTTTTACTTAATTTTAGTAAAACCTTATCTCCAATATTGTGACCTAAAGACTCATTTATCTCTTTGAAGTGATCTAAATCTATAGATAAGACTGCTATTTTTCTCTTATATCTTTGTGCTAGGTTTATAGATTGTTCTAATCTATCCATAAATAAAATGCGGTTTGGAAATGATGTGAGTAGATCATAGTGTGCTTTATAATCTAACTCTTTTTTTTGCTCTTTTAATATTTTTAAGCTTTTTTGTAGTTTCTCTTGTGTTTTTTTAAGGTCTGTTATATCTCGTGCGGTACCAATAGTACCTATAATCTCTCCATCTGAATTATAAAAGGGTTCTTTATGTATTTCTAAAATTAAAAGTTTCCCTTTTATATTTGCAGATTCTTCTATCTTTAGGGATTTTTTATTTTGTATAACATCTATATCAGAAATTTGACACAAACCCCCAAAAGTATGCCAATCTGGTATATTTCTATATTTTTTTTGCTCTCTTAGAGCAAAAAAATTGTCATTTTTGCCTATGGGTTCATTGATATCTTTTGCCAATAAAATTTTGTCACATAGGGCTTGATTTGCATAGATGTAGTTTCCTTGTAAATCTTTAACCCACAACAAGTCATTCAAGTTTTTAGTAAGTATTTTAAGTAACCCAAAACTATCAATATTAAAGTCCTTTAGCTCAAATGCCATGAAATGTCTCCAAAATATCTTTAAAAACATTTTACAATAAAAATGATAAATGGTAAGAGAAATTTTACTTAAAATCTTTTTTTATAACTATGACAATATGGAAGTGAACCTTTTTTCTTATAGTAGTTTTGATGAGATTCATCTGCTTTGTAAAATTCACTACTATCTAAAACCTTTGTAGCGATTTTGTAACCATTTGCTTCAAGCTCTGCTATTAGTTTTTCTATAATTTCCTTTTCCTTTTCACTGCTTACAAAGACTGCAGAGAGATATTGTGAACCTATATCTGGGCCTTGTCCGTTTGTCTGGGTTGGATCATGTATCTCAAAAAAAGTCTTAGCAATTTGCTCATAAGAAATCTTGTTTTTATCATAGATAACTTCAACAGCTTCTAGATGCCCAGTTCTGCCGCCTACAACTTCTCTATATCCAGGATTTTTAACATGTCCGCCCATAAAACCAGAGTGGACCTCTTTTACGCCATTGAGTTTTTCTAAGTAGTACTCAACTCCCCAAAAACATCCACCAGCAAAGTAAGCATAAGAGAGAGCTTCATCTTTTTTCTCTTTAGCCTCATCTAGTTTTATTGATATGGAATTTACGCAGTGTCTAGTATTTTTAGGAGTTAATCCCTCGCCAAGAAAGACATGACCTAAGTGTCCACCACAAGTTGCACAAACTATCTCAACTCGTCTTCCATCAGCATCTGGTACTCTTTTTACTGCACCTTCAATTGCATCATCAAAACTAGGCCAGCCACAGTTTGAGTCAAACTTATCATTTGACTTGTAAAGTGGCGTATCACAAATCTTACAAGTGTAGATGCCATTTGATTTTTCATCTGTGTATTTGCCACTAAATGGTCTCTCTGTACCTTTATGGATAAGCACTCTTTTTTCTTCATCACTAAGTTGTTCAACTCTCTTTTGATACGGTTCTAAATTCATTGCATTCATAGTTAACATTAGCAGTATGAAAGATAAAAAAAACTTCATACGCATCTCCTTTTTACTATTTTATCACGCCAAAGGAACAAGTCCCTTTAGCTACGCTATCGCTTGGATTCCTTCGGCACTGGTGCCTCTTGGATTTGTCGTGTTCGAAGGAACCATTATAAGAACTTAAATATTAAAATGACTCATAAAAATAGCTACAGTTTTTTGGCTCAAGCAAACATTTAGTTTATGATTTTAAATTTATCAAAACAAAATCTTGAGATGGTATAATCATAAACTTTATTCAATATAAGTAGGACCATATGAAAAGAAAAAATATATATAATCCAGATTCAAAAGAAAATGTAAACGATAGAAAGGTCTTTGGTGGAGATCCAACGGGTATTTTTGAATTAAATAACATTAAGTATCAGTGGGCATATAATCTTTGGGAAGTGATGCTAAACAACACTTGGTTTCCAAAAGAAGTAGATATGACTCGTGATGTAAATGACTATAAAAATTTAACAGAACATGAAAAAGTAGCTTATGACAAGGCTCTTGCACAGCTTATATTTATGGACTCACTTCAAACTAACAACCTTATAGACAATGTAAACCCATATGTTACATCTCCAGAGATAAATCTTATACTTGTTCGCCAATCTTTTGAAGAGGCTCTTCACTCACAATCTTATGCTGTTATGGTTGATAGCATCTCAACAAACTCGGCTGAGATTTATGAGCTATGGCGTCGTGATATGATGCTAAAAGGTAAGAATGATGCTATTGCAAAAGTCTATCTTGAACTAGCAGCTAACCCAACTGAACACAACTTTGTAAAAGCTTGTTTTGCTAACCAAATCCTAGAAGGTATCTACTTTTATAGCGGTTTTACATATATCTACACACTAGCGCGCTCTGGAAAGATGCTAGGAAGTGCCCAGATGATAAGATTTATCCAAAGAGATGAAGTGACGCACTTAGCCCTGTTTAAAAACCTTATAAACACCCTTAGAAAAGAGAGAGCAGATCTCTTTACTCCTCAGCTAAAAGCGGAAGTTATAGAGATGTTCAAAGAAGCGGTTAAACTAGAGAGTGATTGGGGAAAGTATATAACACAAGGTCAGATTTTAGGACTAACAAACGACATAGTTGAGCAATATATTCAGTTCTTAGCAGATGATAGACTTGCATCTGTAGGTTTTGACAAGCTTTATAATGTTAGTAACCCTATAAAATGGGTAGATGACTTTGCAAAGTTTAACGACCAAAAAACTAACTTTTTTGAGGGAACTGTAACTAACTACTCAAAAGGCTCTCTAAGCTTTGATGATGATTTTTAAATACTTCGTCCACACTAAGTAAGATATAAAGGAAAAAAATGCAACGCATACGTAACTATGACAAAAAAAACTCAGCACACTTCCAAGAAGTTTTTCAATGAAATATGTGTTCGTACTTCTGTTTATGTTGTTTGGAACACTTCATGCAAATGAGTACAAAGCTGTATTTGACTGTAGTTCAGGAGATGCTAACTACATAAAAACTCGTATGTGGCTAATTGGTAAGACCATGAGCATGATAGAAGAGAGCGGAGACAAAGCGAACTTTGTCATCACACTTCATGGCTCATGTGTGCCTATGATTTCAAAAAACTATGATTTTATAGTCAAAGAGAAAGATGTGGCAAATACAAAACAGGCACAAGAATATCTTAGAGAATTAGCGCAAAAGAGAGGAGTTAAAGTTATTGCATGTGCAATGAGTTTGGCTTCAAATGCTATAGATAAAGAAGATGTACTTAAGTTTGTTCACATAACACCTAACAGCTTTATAGACACTATTTCTTATCAAAACAGCGGCTATGCTATTATGACATTTAAGTAAATTTAAAACTCAAAAACAGTGTAGTGAACTATTTAGAGGCTCTCTAAGCCTTGACAATTTTAATTTAGGAAAATATAAATGCAAGTAAATTTTACAAAACTATATAGACTTTGGCATCTACTAACAGCTGTTAGTATTTTTGGTATCTTTATAACTTATTATGCAGGTTACAATCAAACACTCAACACGTGGTCAATGGCTATGTTAAACCTTCATACTATTTTTATAGGGATGCTTTTAGGTGGAGTTATAACTAGAGTATATATGGCTTTAACTGGTATGAACGCTGTTCCACTTATGCATCTCATACGCGCAAAATCAGCATCACAAGTTGTAATAGCCATAGGCTACATAGCGATGTGTACAGCACTTTTAATCACACTTGTTTGTGAAATGTACATACTCTTAGCACTAGATAATGTAGCTTTAACATGGGTTCACGAGCTTAGAAACAGTACTCAACCAATCTTTGTTTTGATGGTTGTAGCGCACATAGTTCATGTTGTTTATGAAAACAGAGTCAAAAAGAGTGGTACGATAAAAAAACTCTTGATGGCAAGTGATAGCTAAGCCAAAGTGTTATAAGAATTTATATGGATGCAGGGATAAAATAGTTGGACAGAATAACAGCAACAAAAACGGCAAGATTAGCAGATGAGTGCCATCAGAAATTTGCACTAGATGCGAGAGTAAAAGATGCAATAGCAAATACTAACAGAGAGAAGTTTGTACCGATGGGCTTTAAGCACAATGCCTACAAACTTGATGCGCTTCCGATGGGCTCAGCTCAGTGGATAAGCTCGCCGCTCACAGTTGCAAAAATGACACAATATTTAGAGCCAAAAGGTGCAGATAGAGTTTTAGAGATAGGTTGTGGAAGTGGCTATCAAGCTGCAGTTTTATCGCATCTCTTTCGTGGTGTTTTTACCATAGAACGCATAGAATCTCTGATGTTAGAAGCTAGAGTTCGCTTTAGAGAGCTCAAAATCGGAAACATCCACACAAGACTAGATGATGGTCAAAATGGCTGGATACAATATGCTCCATTTGATAGAATCCTCTTCTCAGCATCTACAAAAAAAATCCCTCAAAAACTCTTCGACCAGTTAGCTGATGGCGGAATTTTAATAGCTCCAATAGAAGTAGCTAACAAACAAATCATAACAAGTTATAAAAAAAATGGCACATCTATCCAAGTAAAAGAGCTAGAAGCATGTGACTTTGTACCTGTACTTGATGGGGTTCAGAAGTAGTTTTAACCTCAATCTTGCTAACTCTAAAGTAAGACTTCATTAAAAACATGCCTATTAACTATACTTGTTTTATTGAGAGTTAGCATCTTCATAAACTATTTAGAAGTTAATTATTGTAAAATAGCACTAATTTAAAAAGGGTGTAGTTTATGGAAAATATGTACGGCATCAAATACTCAAAACCAGAAGTTATTCTACTTCAAGAGAGTGGCATCGGAGTGGCTGAAACAGCTGCTAGGACTTGTTATGACTCTTTTGCAAACAGTGAAAATGAGGCTATAAAGTTTATAGAAGATGCTATGCCAGATGCTACGATGTGTGAAGAGATAAATGATATAGAAGAGTCAAACCTTCTTGATGATTTGGCTTGGACATATTTTCATCATAGTATCTTAGAACACGCAAATCTTAGTTTTTTAGTTCGTGGAACTTCAAGAGGAGTCCTTCAAGAGCACGCCCGTCATCGCATCCAAGCCATAAGTGTAAGAAGTACTCGTTATACAATGAGCTCTATTATTAACGCTTTTGTAGCATCTTGTGGAGATAGAGAGTTTTTTATAAAGACCATTTTGGCTTTTGATATGTTTGTAACTAGTGATAAGAGTTATAACAGACTTGAAATCTCAGCTATGTTTGATAAACTATCATATCAGCAAACAAAGGCTCCAGACTTTAATGAGATAGCCATAGCAAAAAGCTCTTTGGGATTTTTAGAAGAGTTTAAAAATAATTCAGATGCTATGTTTAAAGCGCTAGAGAGTGGTAAAAAAAAGAGAAATGTTGGGGATGCTTTTAAACACATCATCACTGACAATGTAAAAGTAGATATGGTAGTTACTTTTAATCTTAGAAGCCTAAAAAACTACTTCACCCTTAGAGATAGTGGAGCGGCTTACTTTCAAATCCGTTGGTTAGCCCAGGAGATGATGAGAGTTACACCTAAAAAATATCTAAATCTTATAGTAAAGAAGAAGTAAAAATGTATAAATATTTAATCTTAATAGCACTTATTTTTAGCGGATGCTCAAACATGACATTTAATGCAAGTATGTGTGACCAAATAGCAAAAGAACCAAACAGCATCATGCCTCAAGAGTGCATAAAGTACAACGAGCAAGAAGCACAAAAAGCCTTTGATAACACAAAACACAACAAAGTCCAAAGCAAAGAAGATATAGTAGAGTTTAACAAAGAGTAGCCGTGAACCAATTCAAAGCTATCTCTTTAAACTTACTGATACCACTCTTTATAGCCGCACTTTTTGCGGTTATACTCTACTATGCACATAAGATGCCAGAGATTCTTTTTGATATAGTAGTCTATCTTTTTTATGGACTTACTCTCTTAGTTATCTGGGTCTCATGGCACTTTAATCGCAACAGATTTATCTTTGTTATCATTCCTCTTATCTTGATTTATCTAGGGTTTGAATACTTTAGTGCTAAAAAAGCGACACTTCTGTTTTTATACGCATCTATGTTTTATCCTCTGCATCTAATGCTTTTTTTAGTTTTTAAAGAGAGAGGGCTCTTCTCCTTTTGGGGCATCTTAAAAGTAATCTTTGTAGCATCTGAGATAGCTTTAGTGCTATATTTGCTCTACTATCCAAAAGAGAGTATAGAGACTTATCTAGGCATAAAACTCTTTGCTGCAAATTTTTACCCATTAAAAGATCTCAGCATTGCTATTGGCATCTTTGTTTTATTTGTAATGTTAGCTTTGATTTTGTTTGGCAGATACCTGATGTATGCTACTTCTTTTTTCGCACTTCTTTTAACTTTTTACGCAGGACTCTACTTTTTAAAGACTCCACATGCAACAGAGGTAGCTTTTTTGGCATTTACGACTATTATCTTTGTGCTTTTGATTCGTGAATCTTACAGGCTCGCCTTTTATGATGAACTTACAGCTCTCCCAGGGCGTAGAGCGATGGTAGAAGATATGGCAAAGCTTGGAAGAAAGTACTCTTTGGCAATGTGTGATATAGATTTTTTCAAAAAGTTTAATGACACTTATGGGCATGATACGGGTGATGAAGTTTTAAAGATGGTGGCATCTAAGTTTAAAGAGGTTAGTGGCGGAGGAAAAGCTTATAGATACGGAGGGGAGGAGTTTGTGATACTATTTCCATCTAAAGATACAAGCGAATCTTTTGCTCATGTAGATACCCTAAGACAGCAGATTGCAACTACTCCTTTTAGTGTGAGAAATAAGAGTAGTACAAAAAAGATATATATAAATATCTCAGCTGGAGTTACTCAAAACTCACAAAAAGACAAGGATCCTTTTGCAGTTATGAAAAGAGCAGATGATGCACTCTATAAGGCTAAAAAAGCGGGAAGAAATCAGGTTATTAAAGGCTAAGAGTGCTATTTGGCTATAATTGCGATATTAATTTAAAAAGGTAAAAATATGAATTTAGAAAAAGAGTTACAAGATAGAAGTGGTGGTGTTTGTGAATTGTGCGGAAGTAGCGAGGGTTTAAGTGTTTTAGAAGTTGCGCCATCAGATGCAACCGCAAACACAGCTATCTATGTTTGTAGCAAATGTGCGCCGCAAATCCAAGATGCAAGCCTTTTAGATGAGGCACATTTAAACTGCCTAAATGACACTATGTGGAGCGAGACGCCTGTAGTTCAAGCCGTATCATATAGACTACTAAATGCTCTTGGTCGCCAAGATTTAGTAGATATGATGTATATGGATGATGAGTTAAAAGCTTATGCTGATGCAGGTTTGGTTGATGCTAGTTCGGCTAATGAGGCAGTTGTGCATAAAGATGCAAATGGTGTTGTTTTACAAACTGGGGATACTGTTGTAATCACAAAAGATTTAGATGTAAAAGGTACTACTTTTACTGCAAAAAGAGGAACGGCAGTTAGAAATATAGCCTTAGTTCACGACAATAGCGAGCTTATAGAGGGTCGTGTAAATGGTGTAAAGATTCAAATACTAACAAAATTTTTGAAAAAATCTTAATGAAACCTTGCGAGCGATTTTACAAGATAGATAAGGATTTTAGAAATCCTTATGCTAGAGATAGAGATAGAATTATCCACTCAGGAAGTTTTAGAAAGCTAGAGTATAAAACTCAAGTATTTTTAAACCAAGAGGGAGATTTTTTTAGAACACGTCTAACTCACTCCATAGAAGTCTCACAAATCGCTCGCTCTATAACTTCGCATCTAGGGCTAGATGAATCTTTAGCGGAAGCTATAGCTTTGGCTCATGACTTAGGACACACTCCCTTTGGACACATCGGAGGCGATACCTTAGATGAGTGTTTGAGAAAAGATGGTTTTAAAAATGGTTTTGAGCATAACTTTCAAAGTTTTAGAGTCGTCTCTTATTTAGAAAAACGCTATAAAAATTTTGATGGGCTAAATCTAACCTTTGCAACATTAGAGGGAATTTTAAAACACTCATATCCTTATAAAAAGAACTTTTTACCAGAGTGGATCGATGAGCAATTTAACCTTGATACTCATCCTTCTATTGAGGCTATGATAGTTGACCGTGCTGATGAGATAGCATATATGAGCCATGATATAGATGATGGTATAAACTCAGGGCTTATAGACTTTGATGACTTAAGAGAGAGCGAGCTTATCGGAGAGATACTTCAAAAAGTAAAATCTGAGGGTATTTTAGAAGATGAAGATGAGATGTTTAGATACCGTTTTAGCTCGCATCTTATAAACCATTTAGTTTACTCTCTACTAGATTACTCAAAAGGCAAGATAGAAAATGGCAAAGTACTAAGTGCAACGATTAGCTCAAAAGATGAGATTCCAGTCGGCTTTGCCCCAGAGTTAGAGACAAAGATAAAAAAACTCAAAAAACTTCTATTTAATAAGCTCTATCAACATCAAAATATCGTTATAAAGATGTTTGCAGGCAAACAAGCCATTAGAGGACTCTATGGAGCTCTGATGCAAGAAGAGAAGATGCTACCAAAACTTTACTATGAGTCCTTAGATAAAAAACAAAAACATAGAGTTGTGGCTGATTACATCGCTAATATGAGCGATAGACACGCAATGAGTCTATATAATGAGATGTATGGAAAACTTTAGAAGACTTTGTAGAAGTAATATTTTAAAATTAGATGAGTGTATAAATATAGAGTTTTAAATCAAATACAGTGATGAAATTATTTATGTTAGTTTTTCAGGATTTTTTTATAAGAAAGAGTTTGATTTTTAGTAGTGTAAGTAAAGCCCCGAAGGGCTTTAGCTCATTAGAGGCGTGATTCGTAGCGTCTCATCATATAAAGACGCTTAAGCATTTTCTTACGAGATGCAATTTTGAACTTCTTACGCTTTTCTGTTTCAGTTTCATGGAAACGGCGAGCACGAGCTTCCGT
>Ga0265293_10001959_pt1 | contig 43206 bp, 34 predicted proteins | sample Munlanlewell138R_FD_192505 | JGI IMG/M metagenome (GOLD analysis project Ga0265293, IMG submission 192505) | Leachate microbial communities from a municipal landfill in Southern Ontario, Canada - Leachate well 138R | ecosystem: Engineered > Solid waste > Landfill > Unclassified | place: Canada...
ATCGCGAGAAGTGGGTAGGGGTATATGAATGTGAATATGAAAACGGTGGAATAGAAAAGAACATATTAATAGATGTAATAAGCAAGGGGGATTCAATGCTTAACATTAGAGACAGAAGATCTTATTCAGAGTGGGTTATTGTAGAACATGATGTAACAATTAAAAGCGATGGGAGTTTTAAAGGAGGAGGGGGGATGCAATCAGTTGACGGAAAATTTTATAAAGATAGTATCTATGTGCGTGTTATTCAAGCTAGCCCTTATCATTATGGATATGTATATTATTACGGTAAAAAAAATAAATAGCAATGAAAAAAGAATTCACTTTAATAGTTTTAGAAGTATGCTTTGTTTTTTCGATATTTAGTCAAAATCCGCCACAGGATAAAAATTGGGATACTGTTTTTATTGATAATTTTAATGCTTTTGATACAAATCGTTGGCGTAAACCGAATGAGGCTTTTCATGGAGAAGATGAAAATATTGAACCGCAAATATATTTAAGTAACAATGTATATTTAAATGGAAATGGAAAACTTATATTAGAAGTCAATGATAGTTATTATTTTTGTAATTCATGTAAAAGGGAACATAATTATTATACTTCAGGAGAAATTGTTTCAACACAAACATATCAATATGGCTATTTTGAAATAATTTGTAAATTACCCAAAGGGAAAAGTTTTTGGCCTGCTTTCTGGTTGTGGAATGACAATAATATTCCTCCGTTGTGTTGGTATAATGAAATTGATATCTTTGAGATGGATGGTAGTTATCCTAATCAAACACATTATAATTTTCATTGGAACTATGATTGTCCTAGAACAAAGAATTCTGATTTACATGATTATGGTCAAATAAAAGAATGCGATGATTATTCACTTAATTTCCATTCATATTCTTTAGAATGGAGTCCTGATAAAATGGTTTGGTTTTTAGATAACATATTGCTACATAAAGAACAAAATATTTATGGAATAACACATCCGCAATATTTAATTGCTAATCTTGCTTTAAGACCATGGGATTTACCAGATAGTACGACACCTTTTCCGTCATATATGTATATTGAAAGTATTAATGTGTATAAGTTAAAGATGGATTGTGATAGTATAGTAAATGAGATATTTGATTTTAGCAATTTCTATTTTGCTGTTAAAAAGTCAATTACTTTAAGTGGATTAACTATTGTTCCTCCTAATGCGAATATAACTTTGCGGGCAACAGATTATATTATACTAAATCAGGGTTTTGAAATTCCATTAGAGACAGAGTTTTGTTTGGAAATAAATTCATGTTATTAATTTTTAAATTATTATAAATGAAACAATTAAAATTTTTAAGTATTTTATATTTAGCAATTTTTTTTACAGCATGCAAAGAAAAAGAACCAATAGATAATGACCCTGTTAATAATGATTATAGGAAAGAATATTTAGGCAATTATAAATGTATAAGAACAGGTAATGGTAATGATACAACATTAGTTATCAGCGTATCGAAAGTGAAAGATTCAATGATTTCCATTTTAGATTTTGTTGCCATTGTGGATCAAAACGGACATTTTTATTATAATGGAATTAATTACTATGGTTATCTTGGTTTTGGTGGAAATTTTTACAAAGATAGTATTTCTTTTATGACCTGTAAAGGTGGTCTGGGAAGTTATTGGTGTTATAACTATAATGGGAAAAAATTATGAAAACACTTTTTAAATTATTTATGATTATTGCTATTCTCTTGGGAATGGTGCAATGCAAAAACGACTTAAACAATCCCGAAGAGTTTATGTACGGGAAGTGGAAAATCAGTTCATTAGACAGTTGTGTTGAAGTGGTTTATCCCGGGGCTACCTTAGAAACACACCCTTTGTTGAAAAATGAAGGTGTTTTTTACTTTTACAAAGACGGAAAATGTAAAATAAAAAATTTGCAACGCGATGCACTCTCCTATATTGGAAATGAATACCAATGGACGAGAAACACAAAGGATTCCATTCACTTTAATTTTAATTCGGGGCAAGTTTCACATTCCGCTTTTATCTTGTATAACAACGACAAAGTCGAATTTAACCTGCACGTTCCAAGAATTGGTATTAATTTATGGTATCGTGTTGTTTTAAAACGATGATTTAATATGGAAACAAGTATTACCCTTAAACATCAGAAAATAATATCCCCGCTGCTAATTGCAGTGATTTTTGGAATTATAGGAGTTTCTTGCCGTAAGCCTGAAATAGACTATCGCGAGAAGTGGGTAGGAGTTTATGAATGTGAATATGAAAACGGTGGAATAGAAGAGAACATATTAGTAGATGTAATAAGTATAGGAGATTCAATGCTTAATATTAGTGACAGAAGATCTTATTCCGAGTGGGTTATTGTAGAACACGATGTAACCGTTAAAAGCGATGGGAGTTTTAAAGGAGAGGCTATTTTGCAATCAGTCGACGGAAAATTTTATAAAGATAGTATCTATGTACGTGTTATTCAAGCTAGTCCTTATCATTATGGATATGTATATTATTACGGTAAAAAAAATAAATAGCAATGAAAAAAGAATTCATTTTAATAGTTTTAGAAGGATGCTTTGTTTTTTCGGTATTTAGTCAAAATCCGCCGCAGGATAAAAATTGGGAAGAGGTTTTTAAGGATAGTTTTAATACGTTTTATACCGGTAGGTGGTATAGAGAACATAATCTTGTTAAAGGTGACTATAAACCAAATGAAGGAAAATTTGATGAAGATCCGCATATTTATTATATGGATAACGTATATACTGCTAATGGAAAACTTGTATTGGAAGCAAAAAGATTAACTGATTCTCTTCCATGCCCCAAAGGTAGCGCTAATTGTCAATATGGTGGTTGGCATAAATATACTTCCGGTGCGATTGTGTCTAATAATAAATATAAATATGGTTATTTTGAAACATATGCTCAGTTACCTTCAGGTACCTCATTTTTTCCGGCTTTCTGGCTTTGGAATGCGAATGATACCCCCCCTAATTGCTTTTATAATGAAATAGATATTATGGAGGCAGACGGTTGTGACCCGAATTGGGTTTCGAGCAACTTCCAAGCCACTTTCAATTGTTTACAGAAAAAGAGAAATGCAATACACCATACTTGTAATTATACCGATGGAAGCTATCATTGGTATGGCGTAGAATGGGATAGTGATAAAATCATCTGGTATGTAGATCGCATGTCAGTAAGGCAAATTTCTAATAACTTGTGGGGTATAGGTATACAAAATCCCTTGTCTATTATAATAAATCTTTCATTATTTCCACCTACTTGGGGTAAATGTCCTCTCAACGATGCACTATTGCCTAATTATATGTATGTTGACCAAGCTAATCATTATAAATTAAAATATGAGTGCGATGCTGTTGTTAATGAAATACCAGATTATGATGAGGATATTTTTAATTATGCTGTAAAAAAGTCAATTAGTTTAAGTAGTGTATCTTCACTAGAGTCAGGAGAAAATGTTTCTTTACGTGCAACAGATTTTATAGAACTAAAATCGGGTTTTGAAGTACCAGAGGGAGCAGAATTATATTTGGATATTAACCCGTGTGAATAGAAAAACAGCAAAGGTTAAAAACAATCCTTGTCGGCCAAACGGAAGCGAGAAAATAACATTTTTATATGAAAACGAGTATTAAATTTAAACATCAGAAAATAATATCCCTGCTGCTAATTGCAGTGATTTTTGGAATTATAGGAGTTTCTTGCCGTAAACCTGAAATAGACTATCGCGAGAAGTGGGTAGGAGTTTATGAATGTGAAGTGAGCGATCAATCTTCTTCCGGCAATCCCGTAACGGGTGAAACTTATTTCTATGATACAGTATACAAAAGCATAGTTGATGTGGTAGCAATTGGCGATTCTATACTTCACATTGAAGAAAGAGATTTATTGGATGAATGGGGTTACTATGCTAATGGTGTACGACATGATGTAAAAGTAAATACAGGTGGAAGTTTTAAAAGAGTTGTTGATGAAAATAGTAGCAGTAGCCCTTATGTTGAGGGTTATTTTAATAAAAACGGGATTTATATAGAATATAGAGATGGGTCCCCAAATGTTACCATACTTATTAGTTATGAAGGGAAGAAACTTAAAAATCAATAAACATGAAACAAGGATTTATAATAATAGTTTTAATAGGATTGTTTTTCCCTATACCGGGACAAAATCCGCCACAGGATAAAAATTGGGATACTGTTTTCCAAGATGCTTTTAATACGTTTAACTCAGGACTGTGGTATAGAACATACGGCGCTCATGAAGCAGGAACAACAAGAGAAGGAACATCTTTTAGGACTTATGATAATGTATATATTGAGAATGGAAAACTTGTACTGCAAGTACAAGACACGATATCTCCTCCATGCCTTCCACAAAATGGTGTATGTAAGTATGGCGGTAATCATGCTTATACTTCGGGTGCTATAATGTCTAATATAAGATACGGCTATGGTTATCTTGAAATCTATGCCCAATTGCCTGCAAGTTCCGGATACTTTCCTGCTTTTTGGTTATGGTATGGCGAAAATAATGAAGTAACAAATAATTGTTGGGCCCATGAAATAGATATTTTTGAAGCTAAGGGTAGCAAACCAACAATTGTTACATGCAACGTATGGTATCAATTTAAATGTAATAGCGCATACAAACAATGGGGAGCAGAACCCAATCCATGTAATTATTCCACTGGTTATCATTGGTATGGCATGGAATGGGATAGCAAAAAAATCACATGGTACATAGACAGACAAATGGTTAGGCAGGAACCTAATAATATGGATGATGTTGGGATACAAAATCCGATGCAAATTATTATTAATACTGAATTAGCAGGTGATTGGATGACGGATAATCCTATAGATTCTACTACTATCTTTCCAAATTACATGTACGTTGACCAAGCCAATGTTTATAAATTAAAATATGAGTGCGATGCTATTGTTAATGAAATACTTAATTATAATACCTTTAATTATGCCGTAAAAAAGTCAATTAGTTTAAGTAGTGTATCTTCCTTATTTTCGGGAGAAAATGTTTCTTTACGTGCAACAGATTTTATAGAATTAGAATCGGGTTTTGAAGTACCAGAGGGAGCAGAATTATATTTGGATATTAACCCGTGTGAATAGAAAAACAGCAAAGGTGTAAAAACAATTCTTGCCGGACAAACGGAAGCGGAAAAATAACATTTTTATATGAAAACAAGTATTAAATTTAAACATCAGAAAATAATATCCCCGCTGCTAATTGCAGTGATTTTTGGCGTTATGGTTATAGGAGTTTCTTGCGATAAATTTGGAATAGATTATCGCAAAAAATGGGTAGGAGTTTATGAATGTGAATTGAGTAAACATGCTGCTTCAGGCAATCCCATAACGGGAGAAACTTATACTCATGATACAGTCTACAAAGCCATAGTTGATGTAGCAGCAATTGGCGATTCTATGCTTCACATTGAAGAAAGAAATTTATTGAGTGAATGGGGCGATTATGCTTATGGTGTACGACATGATGTAAAAGCAAAGACTGATGGAAGTTTTAAAATAGATAACAGTATTAGTAATACTTATATTGATGGTTATTTTAATAAAAACGAGATTTATATAGAGTATGGATCATTGTCCGTTAATGTTTCCGTACTTATTAGTTATAAAGGCAATAAACTTAGAAATCAATAATCATGAAACAAGGATTTATAATAATTTTAATAGGATTGTTCTTCCCTACACTGGGTCAAAATTCGCCACAGGATAAAAATTGGGATACTGTCTTTCAAGATGATTTTAGTACGTTCAATACAAGTTTATGGTATAAGGCACATAATCATGTTCATGGTGATTCTACAGGTGAAGAACCTCAGGTTTATATTCAAGATGACGCTTATATAAACTATATTGACGGGAGCAACAAATTGGTGCTGAGAACCCGAAAATTAAATTCTCCGTATCAATGGACTAATCCTTCGCAACACTGTCCAAAAGGTAATAACTGTTGGTACAGTAATAACCATTACTATACTTCTGGTCAAATTAGTTCTAACATACTCTATAAATACGGTTATTTTGAAATATATGCAAAATTACCATCAGGTACTGTATTTTGGCCGGCTTTTTGGCTTTGGAATGCAAATAAAATCCCACCTAATTGTTTTTATAATGAAATTGATATAATGGAAGCAAACGGTTGTGAGCCGAATTGGGTATCGAGTAACTTTCAGGCAACTTTTGATTGTGAAGAGAGAGATAGAGATGCAATACACCACACTTGTAATTATTCCGATGGCAATTATCATTGGTTTGGAGTAGAATGGAATAGAGATAAAATTACATGGTATGTAGATCGCGTGTCAGTAAGGCAAATTCCTAATAACTTGTGGGGTATAGGTATACAAAACCCTCTTGTAATTATCATAAATTTAGCATTATTTCCACCATCATGGAATAAGTGTCTTTTAGATACCACCCTCTTTCCTGCTTATATGTATATTGATTATGTAAACATTTATCATCTAAAAGAAGATAGAACAGGTATAATAAATGCATGTAATTATAATTTTGATTTGTATGATAATCGTGTGAAAAGAAATATAACGATAGGAGGGCAAGGGTGTGGCAATACCATAGAAAATGGGAAAAATATTACATTAAGAGCTGCCGAATTTATTCAAATTAATGGGGAATTTACGGTAGAACCCGGTGCTGAATTTTATATGGATGTAAACGAATTTTATTAATAAATATAATATCATGCAACTAACAACAATTAAACTTTCATTCTTATTATGTATTTTAAGCTTTTTAATCTCCTGCAATAAAGAATCAAAAGATTACAGAGATGAATTTGTAGGAAATTATTTATGTCATCAAACAGGAGGTTGTTATACTTTAGATACAACTTATCCGAAAATTGATACTACGCTTTTGGTTACGGTTACAAAAGTAGAAGATTCCTTAATTACTATATTAAATGTTACATTGAAACTCAATCCAATTAGCGGAACTTTTGGCGTAGATGAAAATGGATATGTAATAGAGTATCCTGGAGGTTCCGGATATCGTATCTTTAAAGGATATTTTTCTAATGATAGTATTGTATTTCATACATTTGGTGGTGGTCATGGAGGAGGGTGTAATTATGATTATAAAGGAATAAAACAATAAATATGAAAATACTTTTTAAATTATTTAAAATAATTTATCCCAATTCCTTAAACCGCTCCAAGGCTATTTGGCGTTGTGCCGGTTCGGGATTAATGTCGATTAAAGTGCTGGTTGATTGCAATAAATCTAAAGTGAATAGTTTATTTTTCAATACACTGCCGGTATGGGTAATCATTTTAATGACTTCGCAAACTTCCATACATCCTATTATACCCGGCAACATACCGAATACGCCGACAGGAGTTGTTTGTTCTTCTTCCGCCTGCGGATATAAACAACGATAAGTGGCCCCGCCTTGATAGTTAAAAACGGATACTTGTCCGTAAAACTCCGAAATAGCTCCGTAAACCAAAGGCTTATCCAATCCCACACATACATCGTTTAAGAGATAACGGGTAGTATAATTATCGGTACCATCGATAATGATATCGTAGTTTTCCGCCAACGACAGGGCATTGGTTTTCGTAAACTTGACATTATAGGCTTCGATGTTTACTTCGGAATTGAGTTTTTGCAAGGATTGTTTGGCTGTCAGTGCTTTGGGAAGCCCTATTTGTGGTTCACGATACAAAATCTGCCGTTGGAGGTTGTGCAAGGAAACCGTATCGGCATCTACCAATCCGATTTCTCCGATGCCGGCTGCTACCAAATATTGGCTGATGACCGAACCCAAGCCTCCTACACCTACCAAGAGTACGGAGGCTTTGCCGATTAAACGTTGTCCTTCCTCACCGATTTCGGACAACATGGTTTGACGTAGATATCTTTCCATAATTATTGTTTAAATACGTTTGTAAATGATTGTTTATATATTTGTTTCACTTCATGCATATCTATTTTCCTTTGCAATTCACTTTCGATGGAAGTTACTCCTTTGTCCACAAAACCGCAGGGATTGATATAATGAAAATAGTTTAAATCGGTGTTAACGTTCAAGGCAAAACCGTGCATAGTAATGTAATGACTGGCACGTATGCCGATGGCACAGATTTTACGGACATTGGCTTTGTCAATATCCAGCCACACACCGGTGGCTCCTTGTAAACGGCTGCCTTTAATACCGTAATAAGCAATGGTTTGAATAATACTTTCTTCCAAACAATACACATAATCCTTTAACGAAAGATGCATAGCCGCAATATCGAGGATAGGATATCCTACCAATTGTCCCGGACCGTGATAGGTAATATCTCCGCCTCTGTCGATATGATAGAATGTAGCATTTATTTTTTGGAGAAAGGCTTCGTTTGCCAGCAAGTTGCTCGCTTTGCCGTTACGCCCAAGGGTATACACATGCGGATGTTCACACAAAATGACCTGAGGTGTAATGTCTTTTATATCCAAGTCGGGATTAATTTTTTTATCAATCAAACTGTTGAAGATATGTTTTTGTTTATCCCAAGCCGTTTGATAATCGATGAGTTGCCAATCGTTAAAAATCATTTTTATGCTAATTTACTGTTAATATACGCTTGTTCGGCCATATAGGAAGAACGTACATAAGGAGCACTTTCCACGGCCTTAAATCCCAATGCCAAACCTTTTTCTTTATAAAATGCAAAGAGGTCGGGGTGAATGTATTCCACGACATCAATGTTTTGAGGTCCGGGTTGCAAATATTGTCCGATAGTAAACAATTCACAGCCCACGGAACGTAAATCTTCCATTAATTCAACCACTTCATCTTTAGTTTCGCCTATTCCGACCATTATACCCGATTTAGCTACAATACCCGATTGGGCAATATATGCCAAGGTTTTCAAACTGGTTTTATAATCGGCACGGCTACGTACCTGAGGCGATAATCGTTTTACGGTTTCAAGGTTATGACCGATAACATCGGGTTTTGCATCGCAAACCTTTTGTATCCATTCCGCTTTCCCGTCGAAATCAGGAATTAATACTTCTATCTTCGTTGCCGGATTCAATTCACGAACGGCGGTAATACAATCAAACCAATGTTGAGCTCCTTTGTCGGGAAGGTCGTCGCGGTCGACGGAAGTGATGACACAGTAGTTTAAATGCATCAAACGAATACTTTCGGCCAGTCGCATGGGTTCCTGGCTATTCAGTGGAAGCGGTTTCCCCGTTTTGGTAGCACAGAACTTACAAGAGCGGGTACATATATCGCCCGATATCATAAAAGTAGCGGTTCCCATTGTCCAGCATTTGCTTTTGTTCGGACATTTACCACTCTCGCAAATGGTATGCAAATGATGCTTGCTAACGGTTTGTTTTACTTTTTCAAAATTCTCACCGGAAGCTATCTTCACTTTCAACCATTCCGGTTTTCTAAGATTCTCAGCCATTGTGTATTTCCTTCTAATAATATTGACTGCAAAGGTACACCAAAAAATAATATAATGTAAAAGCTAAAAGTAAAATATGGGAATTCATGCATTGAGATGTTATTTAATAAGCATAAATAAAAGCAAGGCGATTATCGGAATTTTCATCGAAAATGACTACTTTTGCAAAAAAAAATCAAAAGAAAGATGAGACCGGTAATCGTACGATTTGCTCCCAGTCCGACGGGACCTTTACACATAGGCGGTGTCCGCACAGCTTTATATAACTATTTGTTTGCCAAACAACACAAGGGCAAAATGATTTTACGTATCGAAGATACCGATTCCACCCGTTTTGTGCCTGGTGCCGAACAATACATTATTGAAGCTTTTGAATGGCTGGGTATCGAATTTGATGAAGGAGTGCATATTCCTAACAACCAAGGCATATCCTACCGTCAGTCGGAACGAAAAAGCATTTATAAACAATATGCCGATGAATTGCTTGCCAAAGGTATGGCATATATTGCTTTCGACACACCCGAAGAGATAGAGGCCAAACGAAAGGAGATTCAGAATTTCCAATACGATGCTTCCACCCGCATACAGATGAAGAATACCTTAACCCTTACGGAAGAGGAAGTTAAAACACGTATGGCCAAGGGAGAACAATACGTGATACGTATCCGCATTGAGCCGGGAGAAATAATTAAGGTGCATGATCTTATTTGCGGTGAAGTGGAAGTAAACACTTCCGTGTTAGACGATAAAGTCTTATGGAAATCGGCCGATCAGCTTCCTACCTATCATTTAGCCAATATTGTGGATGACCATTTGATGGAGATATCGCACGTTATCCGCGGCAGCGAATGGTTGCCTTCAGCACCGCTACATGTATTGTTATATCGTTACTTAGGATGGGAAGACACTATGCCGCAATTCGCTCATTTACCCTTACTGCTTAAACCCGAAGGAAACGGCAAACTCAGCAAACGTGACGGCGACCGTTTAGGTTTCCCCGTTTTTCCCTTGGAGTGGCGAAGTCCCGATTCCAACGAAATAGCTATGGGCTACCGTGAAAAAGGATATTTTCCCCAGGCTTTAATTAACTTTTTAGCCTTACTGGGATGGAACCCCGGTACGGAACAAGAACTGTTTAGCATGGAGGAACTCATCAGTGCTTTCTCACTCGACAGGGTAAGCAAGTCGGGAGCCAAATTCGATTTTGAAAAAGCAAAATGGTTTAATCATAAATATTTGCAACTAATTCCTGTTTCGGAATTAGCCGATAAATTTATACTTGTTCTGAAAGGAAAGGGAGTTGAAACGGAAAAATCCTATGTGGAAAAAGTAATTGAGCTGATTAAAGAAAGGGCTACTTTCGTAGAAGATTTCTGGGAAGCATCGGCTTTCTTTTTCGTCCGTCCCCAAACCTACGATGAAAGTGTGGTCAAAAAACGTTGGAAAGACAATACCCCACAACATCTTCAAGCTATTGGAAACATACTAAAAACCTTTACTCCTTTCCGTCCGGAAGAAGCACATAATGCCGTTATGCAATATATTTCCGAAAAGGAATTAAATACAGGTCAAATAATGAATTGTTTACGATTATCTTTGGTTGGATATGCCAAAGGACCGGATTTATTTGCCATTATAGAAATGATAGGCGTAAACGAAACGCTGGAACGCATTCAATTAGCTATAAATAATATAAAAATATAAATGAAAATGAAAAAGACCATTCTCGTAACCGGAGGAACAGGTTATATCGGTTCGCATACAGTAGTTGCCTTGCAAGAAAAAGGCTATGAAGTGATTATTGCCGATAATTTGGCAAATTCCGATAAAGGGGTAATTTATAACATTGAGAAGATAACAAAAGTTCTTCCACTGTTCGAAGAAGTAGATTTGGCCGATGAACAAGCTTGTAAACAGCTTTTCGACAAGCACAAAGTGGATGCTGTTATTCATTTTGCCGCTTATAAATACGTTAATGAATCGGTGAGGGAACCTTTGAGGTACTACAAAAACAATTTTCATTCACTTCTGAATGTTTTGACCGAAATGAAAGCACACCAAGTGCCTCATATCGTATTTTCTTCTTCTTGTACAGTTTACGGTACACCGGAACAACTGCCTGTTACCGAATCCTCTCCCGTACAAAAAGCCATGTCGCCCTACGGAAACACCAAACAAGTGATAGAAGAAATCTTAACCGACTGCTGCAAGGCCGATGAAACCTTACATGTTATTGCCTTGCGTTATTTTAATCCCATAGGGGCTCATCCTTCCATACAAATAGGAGAAATTGCCAAAGGAATACCTCAAAACTTACTGCCTTATCTCACACAAACCGTGATAGGCATACGCGATTACTTATCCGTTTTCGGAAATGATTACGACACTCCCGACGGCACTTGCATTCGCGATTACATTCATGTGATGGATTTGGCTTATGCCCACGTATGTGCCATTGAACGGATGATGCATCAGGAAATGAATGATAATTACGAAGTCTTTAATGTAGGAACCGGCAATGGTTATTCGGTATTAGACATTATTCAAACGTTTGAAAAAGTGAACGGTCTAAAAGTAAATTATCAATTCAAAGAACGACGCGAAGGCGATATTGCCCAAATATGGGCTGATACAACATTGGCAAACAATGCCTTGAAATGGAAAGCAAAATATAATTTAGCCGATATGTTGCTAACCGCCTGGGAATGGCAGAAAGCCATGCAAGGGAAGTAATTCAACTAGCACTTAAAAAGTACATCTTCGATGTTCTTTTTTGAGAAGATTCATTTTTATGACTATAAAAATAATTCTTATAACTACAAAAATAATTCTTATAACTATAAAAATAATTCTTATAACTATAAAAATTAATCGTATAGTTATATCCTTTCACACGCTGTTTTAGTGTCCCATTAACACTGTTAGGATTATAGATAATAATGCAAGGAATTCGGTGGAATATGCAAGAAAACAATTTTTAAGAGTAAACAACGTTAACTGTCATACGAGGAAATCAGCATATGGAGAATGAAAATTTTATTGATTATGTAAAAATTATGTTTCGTTCCGGTAAGGGAGGAGCAGGCAGTGCACATTTAGCCCGAACGGCACAAACCCCCAAAGGCGGTCCCGATGGCGGTGACGGCGGCCGAGGCGGACATATTATTTTGAAAGGGAATGCTCAGTTATGGACGCTTTTGCATCTTAAATACACCAAACATGTGTTCGCCGAAAACGGAGAATCGGGAAGTAAAAATCAATGTTTTGGTAAAAACGGCAAAGACAGTATCATTGAAGTACCTTTGGGAACCATCGTTAAAAATGCCGATACCTTTGATGTTGAAGCGGAAATATTAGACGACGGACAAGAAGTAATCCTCCTAAAAGGCGGTCGAGGCGGACAAGGCAATGTGCATTTTAAATCCTCCACCTTTCAAACACCCCGTTTCGCCCAACCCGGTGAAGAGGGCATTGAAGCTTGGAAAATATTTGAACTGAAAATATTGGCCGATGTAGGATTAGTAGGATTCCCCAATGCAGGCAAATCAACATTTATTTCGACCGTATCCAATGCCAAACCCAAAATTGCCGATTATCCTTTCACAACCCTGAAACCAAATTTGGGAATGGTGAAATACCATGATAAATATTCTTTTGTCGTTGCCGATATACCCGGAATTATCCAAGGAGCTTCCGAAGGAAAAGGATTGGGATTAAGATTTTTAAGACATATAGAACGAAATTCCGTCTTACTGTTTATGATATCCGTTGAAAGTGAAAATATTAAAAAGGAATATAAGATTTTACTTCAAGAATTAAAGAATTACAATCCCGAACTATTGGATAAAAAACGCATGCTTGCCATCTCGAAATGCGATATCATTTCTCCCGACGAATTGGATAAAATTAAAAAGAAAACACCGTCGGATATTCCGGTTGTTTTCCTTTCCTCACACATCCAAATGGGAGTTAGCGAAACAAAAGATCTCTTATGGAAGTTATTAACAGAAGCAGATTAAATTTTTTAACTATATGAATGTTATTCTATATGACGATAGTCATCGTGAAAATTTGTTACCTCTTACTTTCACTCGTCCGCAATCCGAAATTAGAATAGGTATATTAACCCTGAAAGAAAAATGGGAAAAGCATTTGCAAACAAAGACTTCCTACTTAACCCAGCCTTATCTTGCAAAGAAATATCCTTTACAAAGTACGAAACATAATATAATGATTGCCGCTTCGGTATGTCCGAATCCATCGTTAATCAAGGCTATCTATCAACTGGAAGAAGGACAAAGTTTGATTTACAAAGGACAAACCATAGCTCACTGCGTAACATCCATACCAAAAGATATCCTTAGTTATTGTGGGGAGAAAAAAGAGTTTTCTGCTTCCTGTTTAATTATTGAATATCTGTGGAATATCTTTTATCATAACGAAACCGAGCTGCGTGCCGATTTTGAGCTCATTACAAAAAACAGAATTTCACAAACATTGAGTGCAAGCAATACCTTAATCGGCGATGTAAAAGATATTTTCATAGAAGAAGGAGCCGTTATCGAAGCATCGATTATCAATGTAAAAGACAGCAAAATTTATATAGGCAAAAACGCCGAGGTAATGGAAGGAAGCCTATTGCGCGGCAGCATCTCCCTTGGGGAACATTCGCAGATTAAGATGGGAGCCAAAATATACGGAGCCACCACCATAGGACCTCATTCAAAAGTGGGAGGCGAAGTGAACAATGTGGTTATTTTCGGCTATAGCAATAAAGCCCACGATGGCTTCTTTGGCAATTCCGTGATAGGAGAATGGTGCAATATAGGTGCCGACTCCAATACCTCTAACTTAAAAAACGATTATGGCAAAGTTAAACTTTGGAACTATCCCAAGAGAAAATTCGATCTTACGGGCTTACAATTTTGCGGGTTAATCCTTGGCGACCACGTTAAATGCGGAATTAACACCATGTTTAACACAGGAAGTGTAATAGGAGTTTCCTCAAATATTTTCGGAGCCGATTATATTCCGAATTTTGTCGGATGTTTTCGTTGGGGCGGAGCAAAAGGCTTCTGTGATTGTCGGTACGAAAAAGCAGTAAGCATAGCTCAAAGCATGTATGGAAGACGACATAAGGTTTTTGATGAGGTAGAACAAGAAATATTATTAGAGGTTTATAATCAAGCAAAATCATGGAATGAACCTCAATTTTAAATGTAACTTCCCTATGGATTATTTGCGTTAATAATTCAAAGAGAAATTATTACAATTAATTTATAAAAAGCATATTCAACATAAACAAAAAAGTACTACTTTTGCACTCCTTTCAGCGGATGTGGCGTAATTGGTAGCCGCGCTAGACTTAGGATCTAGTGCCGAGAGGCGTGGGGGTTCGAGTCCCTTCATCCGCACTGTTCGTAACTAATCAACGTGTGCTTTTGCGTTGATTTTTATTTTATATAGAATTATTATATTTGTTATTTCTTACTATTAAAATAATAGTATTTTTGTAAAACATTCATGTAATTCATAAGTGTTTGAAATAAATGGAATAAACACATATAATCAAAACGCCGAATCATTCCTATGATAACCGAAGCTCACAATAAAGATGAATTAAAACACATTTTATCTTATTACAAAGAAATTCAAAATTATTTACGCAGCCGTACGACAATAGAGCAACGAAAAAGGATACGAAAAGCTTTTTCATTGGCTTTGAATGCCCACAAAGACATGCGCCGTCGAAGCGGCGAACCCTATATTATCCATCCGCTCGAAGTCTCGTTGATTGTATTAAAAAAGATGAATTTAGGAGCAACCTCTGTCGTTTGTGCGCTATTACACGATGTTGTTGAAGATACGGATTACACCATCCAAGATATTGAAGCACTGTTCGGCGAAGAAGTAGCACACATCATCGACGGATTAACCAAAATCGATGAAGTTTCAGATACACAACTTTCCATACAAGTTGAGAACTTTAAAAAAGTATTGTTAACGCTCAGTACGGATGCCCGTGCTATCTTAATAAAAATTGCCGATCGCTTGCATAATATGCGAACCTTGGATGCTATGCCTGTGGAGAAACAACAGAAAATAGCTTCCGAGACCATGTATCTGTATGCCCCCTTAGCCCATCGGCTGGGATTATATTCCATTAAAAGCGAAATGGAAGACCTTTCCATGAAATACCAAGACCCGGGCAGCTATCAATATATTGTAGAACAAATACAAGCTTCGCAAGCTGAACGTGAGTTATTTATCAAAAAGTTTATTGAACCGATACAACAAAAACTAAACGAAAAAAACATTCATGTCGAAATTCTCACTCGGGTTAAATCCATCTACTCTATATGGCAAAAAATGAATAAAAAACAGATTCCTTTCGAGGAAGTGTATGATTTATTTGCCATTCGTATCATCGTTGAAGGAGAATCCGAATATGCCAAATCGCTATGTTGGATGGTATATTCGATAGTTACCGACATTTACCGACCGAATATGGAACGCCTGCGCGATTGGATTTCCATTCCGAAAGCCAACGGTTATCAAGCCCTTCACACCACGGTGATGAGTCATACCGGCAAATGGGTGGAAGTGCAAATTCGTTCCCGCCAGATGGATGCCATTGCCGAAAACGGCTTGGCTGCTCATTGGGTGTATAAAGAAGACGGGAAAGCAGCCTATGAACAAGGAGTGGAAAATTGGTTGGCAAAAGTAAAACAATTATTGCAGAATCAACAAGACATCAGCTCCTCCGATCTTGTTTCGGGTATGAAAATGAACTTATATGCCAAAGAAATATTTGTTTTTACACCCAAAGGCGATGTACGTACTTTACCCGAAAACTCAAAGGTGATTGATTTTGCCTACGAAATCGACCCTGAATTAGGCAATCATTGCATAGGAGCTAAAGTGAATAATAAATTAGCCCCCGCTTCACAAGTCTTAAGAACCGGCGACCAAATTGAAATCATTACTTCCACCAAACAAAAGGTGCAAGAAGAATGGTTAGGTTTGGCGGCAACATCTAAAGCTATTGAACACATTACAGATGCTTTAGCTAAACAAAAAGAAGAAAAAATAAAAATCGGAAGAGATAAACTCAAAGCATATCTGAAAGAAATTAATGTTGATTTCGACAAATCAAGCCGAAACAAGTTAATGGTTTTTAATAGTTGCAAAGATAAAAGAGATTTGTATTTGGGAATTTATGATGGCAGCATCCCCTTAAACAGGGTGCGACAATGTTTTTCTCCCTTTGCCATATTTTTCCGTATGAAAGTAATTCTCAAACCAGTGTTTATTTTTATGTTGAAATTAAGGTATTTAATTACCTTAGATTCTTTTATACGGAGAAAAGTATCAAAAAATCCCAAACTACTGAGCGAATCGGTCAGCAATATCAAACAAACCATTGCCACTTGCTGTAATCCCATTGCCGGTGACTCGGTTATAGGAGTAATGATTTCGGATTATGAGATTGAAGTGCATCGTACCAATTGTTCGGTAGCCATTGAACTCATGGCTCGTAAAGGCGATAAAATCGTCAAAGCTAAATGGCGCAACGAACAACAAAACGTTGATTTCCTCGCAGGAATTAAAATTAAAGGGTTCGACTATAAAGGTTTGGTTAATAATGTTACAGCTGTCATCTATCAAGATTTCCAAATTAACTGCCGTTCCATGAATTTCGAATCCAGCGAAGGTCTTTTTGAAGGAACGATTATACTTTATATTCATAATGTGGAACATCTGCAAAAACTCATCGAAAAACTCAAAACCATCGAAGGCATTAAAAATGTTGAACGTATAAATTCATACTAAAAATCATGCATACTTTTCCCTTTTCTAAGTCATCTCCCATATTCCTCATTCTATGTTTGTTCACCCTGTTTTTTATCAATTCATGTAAAACAAAGCAGGCAGCAAGGACTCCACAAGTTGAACAAACCCCCGCTAAAATACCTGTTAAAGCAGCCTACAAAATACAACAACCCGACTACCAATGGTTTTCAACACGCATGGATGCAAGAGTGATTAATACAGATAATCAAAAGGAAATCGTAAAATTAGCTGTCTTTATGGTGAATAAAAAAGACAGCATACTCTATATCAACGCCAGTAAATTGGGTATTGAATTTGCCCGTTTGGTGTTAACACCTGATAGCATAAAGTATATCAATCATTTGAATTCTACTTATTTTATTGGAGATTATTCCGCTGCCTATCATTTGTTTGGCTTGCCATTAAGCTATAATATGCTTCAAGCTTTGCTTATGAACTCCGATTTTGCCGATTTTGAAAATGATTTTAACGTTATTACAAAAAATGACACAAGCTATTTAATAGATAGCAACCGCAGACAAAATAATGCTCGTTTTAGCATTAACCAACGCATTGTGTTAAACGAAAACGACAGAATCATTGAAAATCATATCATACACACATTTACCTCCGATACCTTAACCGCACAATACAGCGACTTTTTTAACGTAACTACACTCTACCGTAGTCCGAAAATCATTGATATATCCTTACAACGACAGAATATACGTTTGATACTCACCCTCAAAGAACCCAAAATCAACGTGCCGGGACCCACTTATTTTAAAATTCCTTTGAAATATACCCTCATCGAAATAAAATAACATGACAGCCACTCAACCCCAAGAACTTATTAAAGCAAAAGCACTGTCTTTAGGCTTTGATGCTTGTGGCATAGCTTCATGCAAAACATTTGAAAAAGAAAGCCGTGTCTTAGAGGACTGGTTGAACAATCGCTATCATGCCGACATGGATTTTATGCTTCGCAACCGCGATAAACGTGAAAAGCCCTGTTTATTACACCCCGAAACCAAAAGCGTTATTGTTGTCTTATTGAGCTATCACAACCCCGATTATATACCTCATAAACAATCTGCCTATCAAGTGGCTGAATATGCATTGGGCAAAGATTATCACAAGGTTGTCAAAACCAAATTACATCTCTTTTCTTCATATATAAACGAACTTTTCCCTGAAGCCCTAAATCGATGCTTTGTCGACTCCGCCCCCCTCTTCGAAAAAGCTTTCGCTGTGGAAGCCGGATTAGGCTGGATCGGTAAGAATACCTTGTTGGTAACTCCCAAAGGGTCTAAATATTTTATCGGTGAAATTTTTACCAATATTCCTTTACCAGCCGACAAAGCTTACCACAAAAACCATTGTGCTAACTGCAATCGCTGCGTTGAAGCCTGTCCTACCCATGCCTTAGACCTTCCCTATCAACTCAATGCCAATAAATGTTTGTCCTATCACAGCATCGAACGAAAGCACATCGAATGGGACAATTCCATAAAATCCAATCATTACATCTACGGATGCGATATCTGTCAACAAGTTTGTCCCTATAACGCAAAAAAAAATACTACTCAGGTTGAAGAATTTAGCATTAAACCGCCATTCCTTCATTTTACAAATGAGGATTGGGAACAAATAAATCCCGACACTTTCCAAGCCTTATTTACCGATTCGGCCGTACTTCGAATAGGATATCAAAAATTTAAGGAAAACATTCGTAGAGCCAAAGAAAGTATAGAATAATCTATTTTTACAATTCCCCGCTAAATCTACAGCTCGGGCAAAATAACTCCAAAAATGCGTCAGGCTTGCAGCTTATTTGCGTAATAGCTGCCATGTTGACAGTAAAACGAACTTGGAACAAGATTTGACCTTTACAAAATGTATCAAAATGAAAGGAGAATCAAAAATTATGAATATTGAAAAATTTACCGTTAAAAGTCAAGAGGTAATCAGCAAAGCACAAAGCATTGTATTAGCCAACCAGCAACAGCAAATGGAGAATGCTCATTTGCTGAAAGCAATTTTCGAAGAAGACAAAGACATTATTCCTTATTTATTAAAGAAGAACAACGTCAACCTACCCATAGTGAGTCAAGTAGTCAACAAAATGATTGAAGGCATGCCCAAAGTGAGCGGGGGCAGCGGTGTTTATTTATCGAGTGCCGCCAATCTAGCGCTACAAAAGGCAGTAGCCAGTTTAACAGAGTTTAAAGACGATTTTGTATCGATAGAGCATCTCTTGTTAGGCATATTGACATCAAACGACAACACTTCGCAACTACTTAAAGATAACGGACTAACAGAAAAAGGACTCAAACAAGCTATCTTAGAATTGCGCAAAGGCAGTCATGTTAACTCACCCCATGCCGAAGACAGCTATCACGCCTTGAATCGTTATGCTCGCAATCTTAATGACTTAGCACAGAAAGGCAAACTCGACCCAGTCATTGGGCGGGAAGACGAGATACGCAGGGTTTTACAAATACTCTCTCGTCGAACGAAAAACAATCCTATATTAATCGGTGAGGCCGGTGTTGGGAAAACAGCCATAGCCGAAGGATTAGCTCACCGCATTGTTTCGCTCGATGTGCCTGAAAATTTGAAATCTAAACAAGTATTTTCACTCGATATGGGAGCATTGGTAGCCGGTGCCAAATACAAAGGCGAATTTGAAGAACGACTCAAGAGCGTTATCAAAGAGGTTACCGAAAGCGACGGCGACATTATATTGTTTATCGACGAGATTCACACGCTGGTAGGTGCCGGTGGAGGAGAAGGCGCCATGGATGCGGCCAATATACTGAAGCCTGCCTTAGCAAGAGGTGAACTCAGAGCCATTGGTGCCACTACTACCAACGAATATCAGAAATTTATTGAGAAAGACAAAGCGTTAGAGCGTAGATTTCAAGTGGTATATGTCGATGAACCCGACCGCTGTTCTTCTATCTCTATATTAAGAGGACTGAAAGAACGATACGAAACTCATCACAAAGTAAAGATATTAGATGAAGCCATCATTGCATCGGTCGATCTTTCACAACGATACATAAGCGATCGGTCGCTTCCCGATAAAGCCATTGATTTGATTGACGAAGCTGCCTCGAAATTGCGTTTGGAAATCAACTCCGTACCTCAACCTTTAGACGATATAGAACGAAAAATACGTCAATTAGAGATTGAACGCGAAGCTATTAAACGTGAAAATGACACGGAAAAAATCAACGACCTCAGCAATCAGATTTCAACATTGAGTCAGGAACGCAATGCCTTGAAAGCACGATGGGAGCAAGAAAAGGAATTGGTAAATAAAATTCAACAATATAAAAACGATATTGAAGAATATAAGTTTCAGGCTACGCAAGAAGAACGCAACGGCAATTACGGGAAAGTGGCTGAGATAAGATATGGCAAAATAAAAGAGTTAGAAGCCTCTATCGAAGAAGCCGGCAAGCAATTGCACGAAATTCAAGGCGAAAATCCTATGATCGACGAAGCCATAGGTGCCGATGACATAGCAAGCATAGTAGCCCGATGGACAGGCATTCCCGTAAGCCGTATGATGCAAAACGAAAAAGAGAAACTTCTTCAACTTGAAGATGAACTGCATAAAAGAGTCGTCGGACAAGATGAAGCCATCGAAGCCATAGCCAATGCCATACGCCGTAGCCGTTCCGGACTCCAGGACAGCAAACGTCCGATTGGCTCTTTCATCTTCTTAGGCACAACAGGTGTCGGTAAAACCGAGCTGGCCAAAGCTTTAGCCGAATATCTATTTAATACTGAACACGCTATTGTTAGAATTGATATGTCCGAATACCAAGAATCTCACTCCGTATCGCGCCTCGTGGGTGCCCCTCCGGGTTACGTAGGCTACGACGAAGGCGGACAATTGACCGAAAAGGTTAGACGAAAACCCTATTCAGTCGTATTGTTCGATGAAATTGAGAAAGCTCATCCCGACGTATTTAATATCTTATTGCAAGTACTTGACGACGGACGATTAACCGACAATAAAGGCCGAGTGGCTGATTTTAAAAATACGATCATCATTATGACCTCCAACATCGGCTCACACATCATTCAAGATAACTATAGCAAAGTAAGCGATTACACCGATAATAACATACATGAACAAACCCGCTTAGACGTTATGCAATTGTTAAAAAAGACCATACGTCCGGAGTTCTTAAACCGTATTGACGAAATCGTAATGTTCAAGCCCTTAAGTAAAAGTGAAATTAAAGAAATTGTCAAGTTGCAAATCAACCAACTAAAAGTTCTTTTAGAAGAAAACAACATTGGTATTCAGCTCACCGAATATGCCTACAATGCGCTGGCAGAGATGGGCTACGACCCACAATACGGCGCACGTCCCCTGAAACGTATCATTCAGAAACATATACTCAACAATCTGTCGAAAATGATACTCGCCGACAAATTGAGCAAAGACGCTCAAATCACCATCGATGTGATTGACGAAAATTTCGTTTTCTACAATAAAAGCCCGAAAGAAAACATAGAAGAACCCTCTTGCTAATTATTGGACAACAAAACACCCACTAATCCATCTAATTTTCATTGCGCTAATGCTTACGTTAGCGCAATGATTTTTTTAGAGATAAAGACTTACTTTTAAGCTTTATTTGTCTATTTTTCGCCTTTTTTCCCCTTGTTTGAATTTCATGCGCAACAAGGTTCAAAATGTTGCGCAACAATGTTTCATTTCTTGCGCAACAAATGATCATTTCTTGCAGAACAAATTTTTTTTCTTGCGCAACGTTTTAAACTTCATGCGCAACAAATGAAAGCTTCTTTTGCAAATCATTTTACACTTTGCTTTTTTTTTGCAAAAAAGAATGATTTTCGATACATTTTGATTGATAAAAACCCCCGTATTTTAGGTCGAATGTAGTTCTAAATACTCGTTCAGGAATTTTTCCATTAAACGCGACACGGGATAATCTGCCAAATTATGCCGATGAACGTAAAGGAAATTTGTCTGCTTTACGGCGTGAGGAATTTTCAATCGTATGAAAACAGCCGTAATAATCTGATGCGATAACACATGTTTGTAAGCATGTGACGCATGAATGATTTCGAAGGGGATGTCGTCCAAAAGGTTTTGCAGATAAGGAGTTAGGTCGGAATATATATCTGATAAGGGAGCCGATGTTTCCCATAAGGGAAATTCATACAACCCTTGCCATATGTCGCTGGAGTTTCGCTTTTGAAGATATATATAGTCTTTGTTTTCAATACATAAGTAGTAGAAAAAACGATTTCGGGTTTTGGTTTTATGCCCTTTAACCGGCAAGGCACTTTGTTCGTAATGCAAATTGGCATAGCAGCTTAGCGAGAAACAACAATCGCTGCATTTAGGAAGCTGCGGACTGCAATGTATGGCTCCGAAATCCATCAATGCTTGATTGAAGAGATGGGGAATATCGTTAGGGATCAAACTATTAGCTAATTCACTGATTTTGTTCTTCCCTAATGAGTTATCGATAGGGTCGTAGATGCCGTGTATGCGTGCGAAAATACGCAACACATTGCCGTCGATAACAGCATGCGGCCGACGAAAGGCAAAGGAAGCGATGGCTGCCGCCGTATATGTCCCTACTCCCTTGATTTTAAGTATTTCCTGATAGGTAGACGGGAATACCCCATTGTATTCTTCGACAATATAAACCGCACCGGCATAAATGTTTCGCGCACGGGTATAATAGCCCAACCCTTGCCAATACTTCAACACTTCTTGTTCGCCACCTTCATACACCGACTGAAGGTCAGGAAAACGTTCGATAAATCGCAGATAATAATTCCACCCCTGCGCCACACGGGTTTGCTGTAAAATAATTTCGGATATCCATACCTTATAAGGGTCGCGCTCATTTCGCCAGGGAAGTTCGCGTTTATTGGTTTCGTACCATGTTAATAATTTGGAAACAAATGCATTGTCCATCCTTCCGCTTATCGTATCAGTGTGATGTTACCCTTCTTAAAATAATTGATTTGCCCCAAACAGGTGGCTTCTAAATAGTACACATATACTCCCGGTTGGCATGGTTTCCCTTTATAGGTACCATCCCATCCATGCTTGATATCGTTCGATTCGAAGACCTTCTCGCCCCATCTATCGAAAATGACCAAATGTATATCGGTTAATAATTTCCCTCTGACGTAGACTATGTCATTATTATTGTCGTTATTCGGACTAAATGCATTGGGTATGAACACATATGGATCATCACAGATAACATCCAGTACGGAGATTGTTATCGTATCCGATTCCTTGCAACCGTAAGGGTCGGTAACTACTACGGTATAGGTAGTTGTATTGGTAGAGGTGGCCATTGTTTTGACACTTCTCGGATGTGATAATTCTTCTGGCGGTGACCATTCATAGGTAAAATCATCGCCTAAGTCGGTAACATATAAAGTAATAGATTGACTTCTATAAATCACAACCGTATCAGCCCAAGCATCAACTTTCTGTGGAAAATAGGAAGAATCTTCTACCATAATCTTAATAAACTTCCGGCATCCGTTGCTATCAATTACCATAACATCGTGGTAGCCATAGCATAATCTTGTCTTATGATGGGTAGTATCCCCGTCTTCCCAAATAGAGTAATAGGGAGGATTGCCTCCGGAAACTTCTATGAAAGCTTCGCCGTAACAAACTTCTTCACAAGGTGTTTTTATCACTCTATAAGAGACATCCAAAGAATCGAATTGTTTTAAGACAAAGAGGGTATCTAATACACAATCATTGGAATCCATTACTTTTAAATGATAATTTCCTTCCGAAAGGTTCACTAAGGAATCGTTGCCGGCTACATTATTCCAGTAGTAACGATAGGGAGGAGTGCCGCCACTCACTTGAACGAAAATCTTCCCATCGTTATAGCCGAAGCAAGTAGGACGTACGATATCAATATCACTAAACTCCAAAGGCAAAGGAGATGTAACTATGGGAAATACACGTTTGGCACAACGTTTATTATCTTTGATCAATATATCATAAATTCCGGCACATAAATTATGTGCCGTATCTTTGGTATGACCGTTTTTCCAATCATAGGTATAGGGCAAATGTCCGTTCGACGGTAATAAGGCAATGCTTCCATCACATTCTCCAAAACAGGATATATGTGTTATCAAATAAGATACATCTAAATCAGAGGTATCGCGTATGATTATTTTGGCTGTATCTTCACACGCATTGTCATCCTTTACAATGAGGGTATACTCCCCTGCACATAAATTTTGTATAGAAGATGTCGTATCGCCTGTTATCCACCAATATGTATAAGGAGGAACACCTCCACTTGTTCCTGCCGTAACATAGCCGGTACAGCTATCGTTACAATAAACCAGAGTGTTTGTATCGTAGAAATACACATTGATGGGGGTAGGTTGGAGCAGCGCAATATCTATTGTATACTCACAATCATTGGTATCGCTCACATACAACTGATAATTTCCGGCGGGTAAATCACGGGCTTCCTGGTCTACCCCTACATTATCTTTCCAACGAAAGGTACATGGCATGGAGGCCGAATCTAAATCGATACGTATATAGCCGTCAGAAAAACCGTAGCATCGAATATCCTTTTTAATTATTTCATAATCGATGGAATACAAATCAACAAATACGGAGTCGAAACTTTTACATCCATGTTCGTTGACAGTCGAGAGATAGTAAGTAGACGGTTTTTTAGGTGTAACGGACGGGTTGGATGAATGCTTGCCTGAAACAATGGTCGAGTCGGGCGACCAAGTATAGGCTATTTGACTGCCGGCTTGAGGATTGAATATGAAAGCCGACAAGGAAACCGTATCGCCACTGCAGAATTTATCGGGCGCAAGTATCAACACATTAATGTGCGATTCAACAATATTTACACTATCATATAAGGAACAATAAGGATTCGACATTTTGATATAATACATTCCCGATTTCGTTAACACGTCTTTACCGATAGGATACGACAAGGGATGATTTAAGGTGTCGGAAAAGTTTCTGTTTGAAGACCAAACAAATTCCGTTCCTCCTGCCATTGCGGCTTGCAATACTATGGTATCGCCCAAACAAGCCGTATCTTCGGGACCGGCATCCAAATACACAGGAATCACATTCACTTCTTGGCGAAACGTATCCACACAATAGCCGTCGGTAATAAATAAAGTATAGGTTTGGGTGTATTGATTGGAGGCAATAGGGTTGGCAATGTTGGAATTACTTAAATCATTTGTAGGATTCCATTGATAACTCACGTTCGGATTTCCGGCCGGAGAAATGCCAATTTGTACAAAGTCGCCTTTGCACATATGTTTTATAGGGAGAGTATCGTTGGTGTTTGACAATACCAATAATTCTTTTACTAAGGTATCGGCATAATTACAGCTTCCTGTGTCTGTTACTATCAACATTACTTTATATACCCCTGATTGCGTATATAAATGGGAAGGATTTTTTTGATTTGACGTGCTTCCGTCTCCGAAATCCCAGAAATAAACGGTAGATGCACTTGAAATATCCTGCGAACGATTGTCAAAAATGACAGTAAAGGGAGCACATATTATATTGGGTATGGCAAAATCGGCCACCACGGAAGGCGACATAAAATCTATTTTCACTACCCCGAGGTTGCAATTATAACTATTATTCGATTGACTCACCACTCCGGGGGTTACGGGCAAATCTTGATTCCCTCCGCAACTGGAACAAATAGCTTGATATATACACCCTTTTTTATCAAAACGACTGGTGCCGCCATCAACATGTTCGCTTGATATATGTCCGCCAAAATAGGTAGCAAAAACCAATTTTGAAGCATTCTCGTCAATACTGATAAAATAAAAATCGTTGTTATCGGTTGTCGTTTGAAAAGCATCGGCGCTGATTGGCAATCCGCTTGTTCCACAGTTTGTATTACCGACGTTAACATTTACTTTCGGAGAACCCCATCCGGATATATAGATACAATTACACAAATCGACCATCAAAGCCGTTGGCGAAATATCGGGTCCACTACGTCCGCTTCCAAAAGCCGTCGACCAAAATACGTTCGATAGATTACTTGATAGTTTGCTAACAAATTGACCTCCCCCTGAAATATACCAGGAAGCATTTTGTATCCACGCCATACCTGCGGCATCGGTCAAACCCATCACATATACATTGTCTTTTCTATCTACTTTAATTAAATAGGTTTGGTCATAGGTGTTTTTGCCTAAATAAGTGGAATGCAACACCTGATTTCCGTTAGTAGAAATTTTATAAATAAATCCATCCGTAACGCCTCCCCCATATGAAGGTTGAACACTACCGTAGGAAGTGCTTAGATTTCTGGAATTCGTACCTCCGCATACCACAAGATTATAATTATGGTCTAATGCCATGCTATAAATGGCATCAGAACTATCGCCTCCTAAATAGGAAGCCCAAATAAGATTACTCAAATCATAATTGAATTTTGCAATGCAACCATCTTGTCCTCCGCCACCGTAAGTAGGTTGAAAAGCGGTAGAGGATGTTGGCAAATTGGTTGAATTTGTACTTGATACAATATATACATTGCTGAACTCATCTACCATAATTTCACCTCTGACTTCGTCGGCATAATTTTTCCTAAGACGAATATCGGTACTCAACCCATCATTTCCCGACCCTCCAAAATAAGTCGAGCCTAACAACTGTGTGCCGTCATCACTGAATTTTGTAATAGCAATATCAGATCCCGTCAGGTATTGAATGGCATTGGTTAAGATAAAAATTTTTCCTCCGTTGAAAGAAGTATCGAAAGCATTGGTTGTTACCGGATAATTAGTGGATGAGGTACTTGCCAAGACATATAATTCATCATTGTCATTTACTATTAAACTGTGTGGCACTTCACTTCCATTTCCTCCTAAATAAGTGGTATACACCAATGTATTCCCTATCGAATTGAACTTTAAGATTCCAATATCTTCCGAACCTCCTCCAAATGTATCTTGATAAGCACCGGTTGTGGTTGGAAAGCCGGGATAATCAATTCCAAATACACTGCTTCCTCCGTATAAGTTTCCCTCGCTATCATAGGTAGCACTATAGCCCCAATTATCCACATAGGAACCTGAATAGGAACAAAATACTAAGGTAGGGTCGATGATTAAGGGAAGATTGTTATCATAGGTTCCTAATTTAAAATGAACGCTTTTCCCTTTCACAGACCATTCGCAATCAATGGGAATATTTTCTCCTTCTTTATTTTTTTGATATGCATAGGGCTTCAACTCAATAATCTCATGTTTACCACAAATCACATATAAGTTTCCTTGTTTTATGTATAATTTATCAACCCCTTCATAGTTCATGCGTATGAGTTCGGGATTTATTCCTTTTTCAACTATAAATTCATACTTTAAGGAAAGCCTGTTTTCATAAAAACACAAATGTATACCCGGATAAATATTTTCATAAATAAGCTTATGATATTTAGGCACTTTACTTGCCCAGTGCGAAGGGTCGTTACCGATGTAATAATTGATATAATCCGAATACGCAGACTCTCCTTTTATAGCTGTTGGCTTTTGTGATTTTTCATAATGAATTTTAAATGCATGATACGACACCAATAAATCGTTCACATCGGTAACATCGGTATTATCATATTTCCGATGCAGTATTTGTTCCACAGCATCGCGATCCTGCAAAACATAAGTAAGCAAATTTTCTTCAAAGAAAATAGCGCCTCCTTTAAATTCGGTTTTAAATTTAATATGAGAATCCCATTGATTTTTATTCTCTATAAATGCCGTATTTCCACTAAACTCCTGCCCATAAATAAAGCCGAGAGATAATAATGAAATGATATTTAAAAGAAAACGTTTCATCGATACTTGAATAACATCTTACAAAAGATAATTATTAAAATTTTACAAATATATATGAAATTATCCAATTACACACAGACGGATAAAAATTTATTTCAAAATTTATAGAGGAAAGATATCTTTTTTCTTTTTACGATGTCCAGAAAAAGATGACAGAATAAATATTTAGGGCATACGTTGCCGTTTCAAGAAATAGGTAAGTAACACTTTGTAAAAGCCTTCATTAATATTGGTTTCAACCAAGTCAATTTGATATTGCCCACATCGTATCTTCAATTCTTTTTTAAAATTCTGAATAGATTTACGATACAAATCTTTCATTTCGGCGGCATTCACTTTTAACATTTCGCCTGATTCCATATCAATAAACTTGTAGGGTTTATTTTCAAAATTGAAATTAACTTCCAACTCTTTATCATACACATGAAACAAAATCACATCATGTTTATTATGACGTAAATGTTGTAAAGCCAAAAACATATCATCCTTTGAATGGTAGTGGTCGAACATATCGCTAAAAATAATAACCAAAGATCGGCGATGAATACGTTCTGCTATTTCATGCAAATTATCAATTACATTGGTTGTTTGTTTATGTTCTATATCATATTGGACTAAAAGCTTTTCCAACTCAGTCATTAATAATTTAATATGAACATTATTTGATTTAGCACGGGAATGAAAGTCAATTTGATTGGAAAAAAGCGTTAATCCGACGGCATCTCGTTGTTGTTTTAACATTTGAATAATAGCCGCCGCTGCATATACGGAAAAATATATTTTATTTGGATTCTCTAAAGATAAACTTTTTCGTTGCGGGAAAAACATGGAAGAAGAGGTATCAATAATGATTTGACAACGTAAATTCGTTTCTTCTTCAAACTGTTTGACAAACAATTTATCCGTTCGTCCGTATAACTTCCAATCGATATTTCGGGTTGACTCCCCGGTATTATAAGGACGGTATTCGGCAAATTCGACCGAAAAGCCGTGAAACGGACTTTTGTGTAATCCGGTAATAAATCCCTCTACCAGTTGACGTGCTAATAGTTCTAAATTACCAAACTGTCGAAGCTGATGTATATCAATTGAAGGCATTATTTCTGCTTTTTTTACAATATAACGCTTGATTTAACGTTTTATTTTTGATCAATTTTAATGCTTATCTTAAAATCACATTCCTATGAAAACTAAATGTATAATCTCCATTCTCTTGATAATTTGCTTACACACCTTGCAAGCACAAACACCCAATAGTCTATCAGCAATAAACGTATTTACGTATAATTCAAAGGGCAATGTAATTGAAAAGGATTATTACCCTATTAATAATGGGCAACAAGAAGATCCTGACAAAACGTATACATTGTATGACAATAATGATAAGGTAAAGCTTCAATTCACCATCAATAGCTTTGGCGACACCATTCAAAAATCAACGTATGATTACCAAGGGTATATAATTATGGTTACAGACTATACTTATTATGCCAGTAATATGGTTCCTGTAAATAAAACCATGTATTACGGCGTAAAAGAAACACAAAAAGGAATGATAGATATTTTAAGTCTAATGTTTCCCGGACCTATTCCCTTATACATATGCGATTCTTTTCAAATCGACACCTGGACATCTAATGCCTGGGGTCAATACATGAAAGGATATTATACCTTTAATGAGCAAGATAATCCTTCAAATGTCTTAGCAAACGTATCTATGGGACAATCGAACTTTGATTTACAATTTACTTTTACTTACGATAATACGTATAATTGTACAAACATATCAACGTTTTTTGTGTATCAAAGCGTTCCTTTATCATTGATGAAAACAGACATACAATATAATGCAAACAATAAACCTACGGAAGTGCATATATATCCAGATATTAATCCTCTGTTAAAAACCGTTATAGGAGATTCGTTTGACGATTTTTTAGTGGAACAGAAAATTCTTTATACGTATAATTCCCGCAACGACATACTCAACATAAAATACTTATCCTACGACACTACTAGTTTAACTTTTTATGAAACAGGAGTTTCACGATATACCTACAAATCAATGATAGTGAACTCAACAGAAATATATGTGGTGGATACTATTTTTGAATTTACCAATGCTCTCACTGATATTAAAAGCAATAGTCCTTGTGTAGAACACATTAACATCTATCCAAATCCGGTGAAGGAAACTATAAACATTCAAGGCATCACATCCGGTTCGACCCTCATGATTTATGACATGAAAGGCATAGCGATTTCACGTCAACTCCTTGACAAGGATAATATTTCTATTCCGGTTCAAGAACTCGCTAAAGGATTGTATGTATTGAAAATCAGCCATGAAGAAGGCGTTTTTGTGACGAAATTTATAAAAGAATAAATATCAGGGAGTAAATCTTATGCTTTTAGGACTTCACAATCGTTGGATAATTGCTCCCATTGCTCCAATAAGTTATCTATTTCTTTTTGTAAGGATTTATACTGATTATACAATGTTCCGTCATTGATTTCATCAGCATAATGTTTAGGGTCAGATAATTTTTTATTGATTTCTTCTGTCAAGGTTTCTTTGGCTTGTATATCAGTTTCTATTTTTTGAATTTGTTTTTCCAGTTTACGGATAGTACTTTCTTTTTGTTTTTGCTTTTCCCATTGCAATTTTGTTGCCGATTCCGTATCCTCAATACTATGTTGAGAAGTTTTAGTTGAAGTATTTAAGAGTTGTAATGATTCTAATTTATTTTTATCAAGGTAATCTTGGATATCTCCCAAATGGACTTTCAATGTTTTGTTTTTAAATTCAAACACTTTATCGGTAAGTCCTTGCAAAAAATCTCTATCGTGTGAAACTATGATTAACGTTCCGTTATAGCGTAAGAGAGCATTTTTCAAGACATCTTTCGAAGCCATATCTAAATGATTGGTTGGCTCATCCAGCAACAACACATTATAGGGTTCCAGCAATAATTTAGCTAATGCCAAACGAGCTTTTTCACCTCCTGACAAAACCGCAATTTTCTTGTCGATGTCATCGCTTGAGAACAAGAAACTACCCAATATCCCGCGTATTTTCGTCCTCACCTCCCCAACAGCCACTTCATCCATACAATCGAACACTGTCTTTTGAGGGTCTAATAGCATATTTTGATTTTGAGCGTAATATCCGATCTTTACCATTTCACCTCTACGCAATATGCCTGATGTGCATTCCAATTCATGATGTAAAATACGCATTAAGGTCGTTTTACCTTCCCCGTTTTTTCCAATAAAAGCTACTTTTTCTTGGTTTTCTATCACAAAATTAACATTTCGCAGAACTTCTTTCTCGTCGTACTTTTTAGAAAGATTTTCCGCTTCAAAAACCACACGATTGCAGTTCGGCGCCGGAGGAAATAAAAAATGAATTTTGGAAGTATCGATTTCATCTACTTCTATTACATCCATTTTCTCAAGCATTTTAAGCCTACTTTGGACTTGTTTTGCTTTGGTAGCTTTATAGCGAAAACGATTGATAAAATTTTCTATGGCCTCGACCTCTCGCTGTTGATTTTCGTAGGCTTGCTTTTGATTGGCCATGCGTTCCTTTCTTCGCTCTACATAGATTGAATAATTACAATTATAATCTTCGATTTTACCCAAGGTAATTTCAATGGTTCGATTGCACACTTTGTTGAGAAAAGTTCGGTCATGGGAAACCAAAATAACAGCTCCTTGGTATTCGTATAAAAAGCTTTCCAACCATTGAATAGATTCAATATCCAAATGATTGGTTGGTTCATCTAAGAGTAAAATTTCGGGATGTTGAAGAAGAAGCTTTGCCAATGCCACTCTCATTTGCCACCCGCTACTAAACTCACACATGGGTCGATAGAAATCACTTTTAGAAAACCCTAATCCACCCAATACTTTTTCGGTAGTAGATTCCATTTGATTAGCTCCTATATACTCAAGCTGATGATTTAAATCGCTTAGCCTGGTTAATAGGTTCATATATTCCTTCGATTCATAGTCTTCGTATTGAGCTAACCGGCGGTTTATTTTATTGATTTGTTCCTCTATTTGTTTCACTTCGGCAAATGCAGTAAGTGTTTCTTCCCATACGTTTTTGTTCGAAACTACATTCATTTCTTGCGGCAGATAACCAATCCTATGGCCTTTCGTAATGACAATGTTTCCATTTTCCGCATATAATTGTCCGGAAAGTATTTTTAATAAGGTCGTTTTACCGGCACCATTCTTACCCACCAACCCGATACGATCCTTATCCGCTACGACAAAACTGACCTCTTTAAACAAAGGTTCATCTGAAAAATAAATACTCAGATTTTGTACACTTATCATGGAAACAATAATTTATATTATACTATGATTCATAGTAAAACTTTCTTTCAACAAAATACAAATTAGCTTATAAATACAAAGAAGGAGTTAAATAATTTTTAACATAATCATCCACGCCTTCTTCCAGTGAGGTAAATGCTTTCGTATATCCGGCTTCTCTCAACTTTTCCATATTAGCTTCGGTAAAATATTGATATTTATCGCGTATATCTTCCGGTGTATCGATAAATTCAATTTTTTTATCTTTTCCCATGGCTGCAAATACGGCACTTACCAAATCATAAAAAGAACGGGCTTGACCTGTACCCACATTATACAATCCGGAATCGGGGCGATATTTCATAAGAAAAAAGATTAGCTGTAGCAGGTCTTTAACATAAATAAAATCACGCAATTGTTCGCCGTCTTTATAATTTTCATTATGCGATTTGAACAACCGAACCGATCCGCTTTCTTTAATTTGATTAAAAGCATGATAAACCACCGATGCCATTCTGTTTTTATGATATTCGTTGGGACCATAGACATTAAAAAACTTCAATCCGGCCCAAAAGGGAGGCTCTTCTTCTTGTTTCAATGCCCATTTGTCGAATTCATTTTTTGAAACACCGTATAAATTCAATGGTTTCAGCTTATCAACTACGGCATGATTATCTACATAGCCTTGCTCTCCCAATCCATAAGTAGCTGCCGAAGAAGCATATATTAATGGTATCTGATAATAAGCGCAATTCTCCCACATTCGTTGGGAATAATTTACATTCAGCTCCTGAAATATTTCCCAGTTTGTTTCTGTGGTATCGGTGCGTGCACCTATATGCAAAATAAAATCAACTTGTTGATAATTTACATCTAACCAAGAAAAAAATTCTGTACGTTTTACTTTAAAAATAAAGGGTTTGTTTTCCAAATTTTTTAGCTTTTCAAGCTTGGAAAAATCATCGACGGCAACGATATTTTCATAGCCTTCGTCATATAATTTTTGTATCAAACAACTACCAATAAATCCGGCAGCTCCTGTTACTACAATATAATTCATTCAGCAGTTAAAATATTTTTTTGCAAAGGTAAAACTTTTTGTAATACCAATAAGCAATTTTATCAAAATAGCCTAGCAAAAAAGAATAAAGCAATTGAGGACAAAAGATGTATAATTAGATATTTTTATATACTTTTGCATAAACAAATTTCAAATGTATTAATTTAATAATTAAAACTTTTTAATGACAAAGAAAAAAAAGGAAGCATCGGATGCAAGCATGTCCAAAGAAAAACCATTGATTTTAGTCACCAACGATGACGGTGTTGATGCCAAGGGCATACGAGCCTTAGCTGATGTAGCCCGTATGTTTGGAAGGGTAATTATAGTAGCCCCGGGTTCCGCACAATCGGGGAAAAGTCATGCAATTACATTTAGCTCCCCTATACGTTTACGGAAAATTTATGCAGAAAAAGATTTTGAAATATACAAAGCTAACAACACTCCGGTCGATGCTATTAAACTGGCTCAATGTGTATTATTAAAAGAGCAAAAAATTGATTTGTTGGTGGCAGGGATAAATCATGGTTCTAATTCATCATCAAGTATTTTTTATTCGGGAACCATGGCTGCCGTAATCGAAGGATGTATTAATAATACCCCATCTATAGGCTTCTCCCTCTGCGATTACAGTGCGAATGCAAATTTTGAAGCGGCTAAAGACGTTGCTTATAAAATCATTAAATCTGCTTTGGAAAATAAACTACCCGAAAACATTTGCTTAAACGTGAACATTCCCAATATTGCTTTATCCGACATAAAAGGCTACCGCATTACACGACAAGCAAAAAACCATTGGCAAGAAGAACTGGAAGAGCGTATCGACCCGATTGGAAAACCTTATTATTGGTTAAGCGGCTATCTGTTAGATTTGGATAAAGGTGAAGACACCGATGAATGGGCTATACAAAACAATTATGTATCCATTCAACCCGTACAACCCGATTTAACAGCACATTCGTTTATCAAAACCATGAAAAAATGGAAATTTAATTAACAATATGATATGGAAAGACTTCGTAGAGACAGTATGTATTTGGGATTAGTGATTGGTATCCTTTTCCCTGCAATTTTATTTGGTATATTATATGGCATTTCCGAAATATTTGCTCCTGAAGGGAAAGAATATTTAATCAAACTTCCCACTTTGATGTTAGTTTCGATATTTCCGAATTTGTTTACACTTAGGTATTATTTAAAAAAACTAAAGTACGATCGTACAGGAAGAGGCATCTTATTAGTAACCTTTGTATATGCCATTTTATATTTTGCTGTGTATTTAAAATTTGTGTAAATGAAACGTATAGTAGCTATTACCGGTGCAGGTATTAGTGCGGAAAGCGGAATTAAGACTTTTCGTGATGAAGATGGACTATGGGAAAACTATCGGATTGAAGATGTGGCAACACCCGAAGCTTGGCACAAGGATTATAAACTGGTATTACATTTCTATAATGAACGATTAAAACAACTTATACACGTTTCTCCCAACAATGCACACCTAAGCTTGGTACGCTTGGAAGCAAATTACGAAGTGGATGTAATCACACAGAATGTAGACGATTTGCACGAACGCGCCGGCTCTTCAAAGGTGTTGCATCTTCATGGGGAATTACGCAAAAAACGCAGCCAAGTCGACCCCAACTATATACTCCCCATTGATAGCAACACAAATGAAATTCAATTGGGTGATCTGTGCCCCTACGGACAACAAATGCGTCCTCACATTGTATGGTTTGGCGAATCCGTACCAAAAATGGAAGAAGCCGCTGATATCGTACAAAAAGCCGATATTATACTTATCATCGGTACTTCAATGGCCGTATATCCCGCTGCCGGATTGATTTATTATGCCAAAAACGACATTCCGGTTTATTATATCGATCCTAAAGCAGATCAAACAACTATCCCTAACAGAAGTGTGATTCGAATCGCTCAAAAAGCGGGAAGCGGACTTCCGAAAGTAGTGGACGAATTAATCGAAATGAGTAAAAATGGGAACTAAGATTGTTATTTATCTGTTGTTGTTTCCACTTTCTTTCCTCCCTATGCCTTGCTTATATGGATTGGCAAAACTTATCCGATTTTTTTTATATCGTATTTTTCGTTATCGACTGAAAACCGTACGAACAAACTTGGCTAATGCGTTCCCTAATGCATCGGAAAGTGATTTATTAAACATTGAAAAAAAATATTACGCACATCTTTGTAATCTTTTTATGGAAGGCATTAAAATGCTAAGCCTGTCCGAAAAAGAAGTCATGAAACATTACTACTGTAAAAATCCGGAAATAGTAAACACCTATTATAAACAAAACAAAAGTGTTATTTTATTATCCGGTCATTATAACAATTGGGAATGGATGGTTTTATCGCTCGATAAACAATTCAACCATCATGGCATAGGTGTCGGTAAAGAAAACACCAATAAATCATTCGAAAAAACAATCAATCAATTCCGTACACGTTACGGCACAGAAGTGGTTTTTGCCAAAAACATACGAGAGACAATGAAACAATACGACATAGAACAAAAAGCATGTGCATATATGATGTTGAGCGACCAAACACCGGCCAATGTACACAAATCATTCATTGTCGATTTTCTGAATCAAAAAACAGACATGATTTACGGAGGAGAATATTTTGCTAAAAAATATGATTATCCGGTAATATATTATGTTGTAAAACAAAAACGTAAAGGATATTATGAGTGTGAATTTACCTTAATTACCGACAAGCCTTCACAAACAGCTTATGGCGACATCATTCATGCCTACGTACACCATCTCGAACAAGATATTATAAACCAACCCGAATATTGGTTGTGGAGTCACAAGCGATGGAAACATAAATCGTTAATATCTAATTAAATAAATACTGATAAACAAAAAAAAAAGATTTTTATTTTATATTAAAATAAAATATATTTTTGCATGAAATTTAACCCTATATGTTATGAAACCTAATGTAAGACTCCCTATACTATCCCTCCTGACATTTTTCCTTTTTATTTTTTCTGCTTGTTTAAAAGAGGATACTTTTGACTTTGATAACGTTCAAATTGACATTGATTCCAAATGGGCAGCCAATGTTTTTAACATAGAAGCTTCCTTAAGCGATTTTAATATCGACATGGATAGTGGAGCAGATTTTTCGTTTGAGAACAAAGATAATGTGTTAACCTTGTTGTTTAACACGTCAACGGCTTATTCCTTGCAGGGAGATGATATGTTCAGCACCTCCATTGATCCACAAAATTTCAATTTTGAACTGTCTAATCCTTACGGACTAAACAAACAAACCAAAGAAACATTGGTTTTTCCCATTGACACTGCTCTTCAATTCACAATCAACAGCATGTTCCTCGATTCCGCTTTATTAAACGAAGGCTTACTTTCCATCAACATTGTCAGCGACATTAATCATCCTTATGCCATCACATTGAAAAGTGATTTTATTCTTGATGAAAATAAACATCCCATATCCATCACACAAACAGGCTCATCATCCATATTGAATTTTGAACTTGATCTTTCTAAACACTATGTGGTGTTTACCAATCAGACAAACACTATTCCCATTACCTTCGACGTAGCCATTACCCCTGAGAGCATGGCTTTAAATTTTCCTTATCATTTAGATGTTGGTATTTCAGTCCCTGCTTTATCCTTTTCATGGCTACATGGACAAACGGATAGAGTATCAGAATACATCTCTCAGAAATTTAAGATGAATATGATAGAGAATACTGCCTTGCTTCGCTGTATGTTTAACAAAGCCTTTATTGATGTAGAAGTGGAAAACAATGTGGGAATGCCTCTCTCCTTAGAAATTGATACCCTCATGCTATGCAACGACATTGATCAGGATTATTCACGTTTACTTCCACCTAATCATATTCTTTTGGTAAATTATCCCAAAAACAAAGGGGAATACGCTACAACAAAAGAACAATTTGAAATAAATAACTTTAAATATGCCAATCAAAATACATATATTAATTTCAAAGCCGAAGGTATCTTAAACAACAATGGCATGGACGGCAAGAAATACTTTGTTACCGATAGTGCATGTTACAAAGTACGTGCACGCATAGAAGTGCCCTTGGATATTGATTTATATAATCTTTCTTATTACGACACCATTCCGTTTAACATCGACAGTTTAAACACCGATCAATTAGCCTACATCATCTTCAGACTAGAAATGAAAAACAACTTTCCCTTTGGTTTGAAAACTCAAATTTATTTCTTAGATGAATCTTCCCAGCTCGTTGATTCTTTATTTAACACCCCCTTACACATTGCCAAAGCTATTACAGATCCTTCGAACGATTATCATGTCAAAGAAGCCACTACTTCTGTTACAAAAACCAATCTTGAATCCAAACGTCTACAGGCATTAGAAAGGGCTAAATATTTAATTATTAAAACTGATGCTGATGTAAACTCAAGCGATCCGCGTATGATTTTTTACTATGACGAACAAAAACTAAACATTAAACTTGGCATACAAACCCATATCAAAACAAAATTTTAATGGCTAAAATATCACAAACATGAAAAAGTATCTTATTTTAACCGCCTTTATATCCGTATCGTTTTGTTTCACCAGTAAAGCGCAACAATCTCTTGCTTTGTTACAAGAGAATATATATTCTACAAATTATAATCCCGGCAAACCTTCCCTCTATAAGTGGCATGCCGGTATTCCCCTACTTTCAAATTTTAATATATTGATCAATGAAAATCTGTTTACCTATAAAAAACTGATTGTTTCGACCGATACTTCTAAAATAATTAACCCCCGTGGCTTATTAAATAATTTAAAAAGACAATCTTCGCTTCAAATACATCTTAATGAAGAGATTATTGGCTTTGGATTCAGAATCAAAGAAAAGTCTTATGTTTCGTTCAGCACTCGTTTGCGTTCCGAATCCTATGTTTTCTTTCCCAATGAACTGATGAAAATGTTTATTGAAGGCAATGCCGAATATATTGGAGAGAATGTACAATCAAAACCCTCTGTTTATCATTCTTCTTACCTTGAAATTGGAGTGGCATATCAATACACGCTAAACAAAAACTATACTTTCGGTTTACGTCCGAAATTGTTATTCGGCATTAGCAATATTCACACTACCCAATCGGAAATCAATTTTTTAACCACCCAAGATTGGTCTATCCTTGCCAACGGCAAAATACAAGCCAATACGTATTTACCCTTAGATACTGATTTTAATTTTCAACAAGAAGCTTTTATCGCGGGACTATTTAAAAACGTAGGTATGGCCTTTGACCTAGGTACAACCATCAAACTTCCTTATGATTTGGGAATCGCCGTAGGCATAACGGATTTGGGGTTTATTAAATGGAAAAATGCCGAACTTACACAAAGAGCGAGCTTTCAAACCAACGATACCGGAAGTTTTGCCGCGGATGGCAATATATATTTCAACGGACTGAAAATAACCATGCAAGAATTGGTAAACGGGGAATTTGACGATGCTACTTCCTTCTTAGATTCCTTAAATCAGGATGATTTTTTTACCGCCTCTTACCAATCTATTGCAGCCTATACCTCCTCTGTTTATCCCAAAGTTTATATAGAAGCTTTCTACAAGCTCTCTAAATTTCGTTTCAGTGTATTATCGCGCACCGATTTTGTGGGTAAAAGAATAATCCCATCTTTCACCTTCGGTTGTAGCGGTTATTTTGGTAATATAGTGGAATTAGCCCTATCCTATTCCATTTATAACCGTACCTATTCCAATGTAGGTTTCGGCTTTCATTTTCATTTCGGACCCGTACAATGGTACTGTTCTTTTGATAATTTCATAGCTCCTTTCATACCCTTACGACTCAATAACTTTAGCCTACAATCGGGCTTATATCTCGGCATTAGACCTAAAAAAGAGAAAAAAGTGAGAAGCTCGGAAATGTAAATACGGCTTAATCGAAAATATTTAGCATTAAATTTGCACAACTATATCCTATAAACTTATTATGGAATGAAAGGAATCAATAACAAGTGGTATATCATCTGTATTTTCTTAATGTTTGGAATTGGCTTACAAAACATTAAAGCACAAAAATTAAAAATATTTCGAGGAGTAATCGTCGATAGAGATACCCTTGCTCACATCCCTCTAAATAATATTTATATTATCGGTTTTAAAGACGGAACCAGCGAACGGGAAAAACGAAGAAAAACCAAGCTTGTTAAGAATATTTTGAAAGTATATCCCTATGCACGTACAGCAGCTGAATTACTGGAAAAATACGATAAAATGCTCGTCGGACTGCCCGAAAAAGAACAAAAAGCACTGATGAAACAAGCCGAAAAGAATCTTCGCAAACAATATATCAATGATATTGAAAGAATGACCTTTACACAAGGCGTTCTTTTGCTGAAACTGGTCGACAGAGAAACCGGCAAAACTACCTATTACATCGTGGATGAACTGCGCGGCTCGTTTCAAGCTTTCTTCTATCAATCCATTGCCCGCTTGTTTAAGTATAACCTAAAAGATAATTACGACCCTAACGGCAAAGACAAAGAAATTGAACACATTGTCCGACTCATAGAAGAAGGACAAATCAATTAAAATCATTCCCAAATTATCGTTTAACTGTTATTTGCTTGATGTCAATTCGTTCGCTATCATTTCCGCTTGTTTTAAAACGGTTTCGGTTGCGAGTTTTTGCATATCGGGTGGATAGCCGTATTTTCGTAAGAGTCGTTTAACCGATACCTTTAGTTTTGCTCTTACATTTTCCTTGATGGTCCAATCAATAGAAGCATTTTGTTTAATGGTTTCGGTAAGAACAACCGCTAATTCACGCAATTTGTCTTTTTGCATGAGTTCCCTTGCACTTTCATTGTCGGCAACGGCCGTGTAAAAAGCATATTCAAATTCCGTCAATCCCATGGCTTTGGCTTCACTGTCCATTTCGACTATGTCTTTACTCAGGTTTATGAGTTCTTCAATTACTTCGGCTGCCGTAAGGATTTTATTGTGGTATTTCTTAATGGCATTTTCTAACATTTCCAAGAATGTCTTGCTTTTTACAAGGTTCTTTTTGGATCTTGATTTTATCTCATCGTTCAGTAAATGTTTTAATACTTCGAGGGCAATGTTTTTGTGTTCCATTCCTTTGAGTTCCAACAAGAATTCTTCAGAAAGAATTGAAATATCAGGTTTCTTTATTCCTGCAGCATCGAAAACATCAATTACTTTATCCGTTACCAATGCTTTGTCGATTACCTGACGGATGGTTGTTTCTATATCTTCATCTGTTCTACCTGAATCGATAGATCCGAATTTGGCCAATCGGGCTTTTACGGCTTGAAAGAAAGATACTTCATCTTTCACATCCATGGCTTGATCGTGAGGAATAGCGATGGCAAATGCTTTTGATAAGGTGGTTACCTCATTGATAAATCTCTTCTTTCCGTCCTCCAATCCCAAGATATGTTCTTCGGCAGCTAAAATGAGGGAAAGCTTTTTTGATGTATCGGCAACAAAATAATCTTCATAATTGAAACCACCCCACCCTTCGGGTACCCCTCCGGAGGAGGGGAATTCGTTAAACATTTGTGAAACAACTTCCAGTTTTTCCAACATTAACTGAACCGCTTGCTCTTGTAAAATGGTAGGATCTCCTTTCCCGCCGGAATCGGAATAAAAGGAAAGTGCCTTTTTCAAATCGGAGGCAATGCCGAGATAATCTACAACCAAACCGCCGGGTTTATCTAAGTAAACACGATTTACCCTTGCAATGGCTTGCATCAAATTATGCCCTTTCATGGGTTTATCAATATATAGGGTATGTAGGTTTGGTACATCAAAACCCGTGAGCCACATATCCCTAACGATAACGAGTTTAAGTTCATCCTCGGGACTTTTCATGCGATCGGCTAATATACGGCGTTCTTCTTTTGTCGTATGATGTTTTGAAATGTCAGGACCATCGGAAGAGGCAGAAGTCATTACTACCTTAATAGCCCCTTTGTTCAGTTCATCGGAATGCCATTCTGGTTTAAGCTTTATAATAGCTTTATATAAATCGGCTGCGATGCGGCGACTCATGGCAACAATCATCCCTTTGCCTTCAAATACGGCTTGTCGTTGTTCGAAATGCTCAATAATATCTTTTGCTATTTGGTTTATACGGTTTTCGCTGCCAACCAATGCTTCTAATTGCGTCCATTTTGCTTTCGCTTTTTGGGTATTGGTTAAATCTTCTTGATCCAGTTCCTCATCCAATTCGTTCACCAACTTTTTGCCTTCTTCGCTTAGGTTGACTTTTGCCAAACGACTTTCATAATAAATACGGACGGTTGCTCCATCTTCAACGGCTTGGGCAATATCGTAAATATCGACATAGTTTCCGAAAACGGCAGGGGTGTTAACGTCTGTACTTTCAATGGGTGTGCCTGTAAATCCCAGATAGGTAGCATTGGGTAATGCATCCCGCATATATTTGGCAAAACCGTAAACCACTTTGATTCCTTTCTCCCCTTTTTCGTTGGTGGTTTCAATAGATTTTGCTTTAAATCCATATTGGGTACGGTGAGCTTCATCAGCAATTACAACAATGTTTTTGCGGTTCGAAAGTAGTTCATACACATTGCCGTTTTCCGGCTGGAATTTTTGAATGGTTGTAAATACCACACCGCCCGATGCCACTTTTAATAATTCCTTTAAATGATTTCTGTCCTCTGCCTGAACAGGTTCCTGTCGAAGCAATTGCTTTGATGCGGCAAAAGTATCAAACAATTGGTCATCCAAATCGTTACGGTCGGTAATAACCACAATGGTAGGATTGTCCATTGCCAATACAATTTTACCCGTATAGAAAACCATCGACAAGGATTTCCCGCTTCCTTGAGTATGCCAAACCACACCGCCTTTTCTGTCTCCTTTGGGTTGTTTTTTTACTCCGGTAAGACCATAACTTTCGGGAGATTCCTGTGCTACATTCCCCTCCTTTGGAGGGGTGCCCGATAGGGCGGGGTGGTCGGTATCTTCTTCTAAATCTGTTTCTTGAAATGCAGGATGATTAAAAAGCCAATTCATAGTTAAGTCCATGTTTTTTAGAATATCCTGTACGGGAATGTGTATGACTTTTAATCCAAGAGATTTAAGATATTCGTCTCTTTCTACATCGTATTCATATTTGTCATTATGGCTACTACCGTCAATTTCAATAACTACACGGCAATTGCTACAATAAAAATCAACAATGTAGTTTCCTATTATTTTTTGTCTGTCAAAATCAAATCCTTTGAATTGTTTGTTTTTTACCTTATTCCAAAATAACACTTCAGATAAATTTCCTGCTTTTCTTAGTTCGCGCGCTCTTTCTTTGAGATTTGGGTTATAAGGTAATTCGAAGTAGTTCTTAGAGGCTCTTTTTACCACCCCGGTCTCTGACCACCCCTCCGAAGGAGGGGAATTTACCACCCCGTCAGACTTCGTCTGCCACCCCTCCAAAGGAGGGGAATTGTAGCCGGATGCCCTCAAGGTAGATTCTACGGCTCGGTTAACGGCATAGTATTGATGATAGGCTGC
>Ga0265293_10001961_pt1 | contig 43157 bp, 37 predicted proteins | sample Munlanlewell138R_FD_192505 | JGI IMG/M metagenome (GOLD analysis project Ga0265293, IMG submission 192505) | Leachate microbial communities from a municipal landfill in Southern Ontario, Canada - Leachate well 138R | ecosystem: Engineered > Solid waste > Landfill > Unclassified | place: Canada...
ATAGTTTTTTATCTAAAATTGACCCATAAAGCGGTAAAATGATTAAAAGTTTAAAAGATCTGCTTGATAAGTTTAGTAGGTTTACAAATTCACTAGTTTATGATGGTGGAATTTGCAAGCGGCTCTTTTATTAAATTGTTTTTTAAGTGATATTAATATTTGTAATGTGAAATTTTATCTATTGTTATTTAAATACTATCTACAATAATCAAATATTTTCCAAAGTAGGGATGAAGCATAAAGTTTTTAGGGGCTTTGGCCGTGGGGTTTTTCCAACGATCATTTTGTATGTTGTTGGCATGTAAAACAAGGTGTTCATCTAAAAAAAGATTTAACTCATTTGAAATACGAATACACCCATGAGATTGAGGTTGCCCCAATTTAAAAGTGGATTCGTGTGCGTGTAGGGCAAACTCCAAATAATCACTTATAGTGTCGGGTTTGCTGTCTTTTTTCCCATTAATTCGATAACGAATTGATTTTTGTTTGCCAAAATAAAAGACAAATCGCTCTTTTTGTCCGTAGGGCATAACGTTTTTCTCTTCAATAAATTCTCCACTGGAACGCCATCCTTGTAAACTTTCAAAAATACCCGTAGGGGTTTTTAAATAGTGGTCATCGCCTTGTTTTATCTCTTTTTCTTTTTCCATATTTCCTGTAGAGACCAAATCTGAACCAATATGATGAAGCGTTTGTGTGTGGGCATCATAAAACAGAACACTTAAACGTTGTTGTGATAAATCCAAGAAACTCAAAAACTGAGAAGTGGATATTTTTTTTGAATGAATGACTGTAAAAAGATACTCTTTTATTTTATGTAATGTTTGAACAGAAAGTTCAATTTGTTGATAATACTCTTTTTGATGGTGTTTTAAAAAAGGGTTATTTTGAACACTTTCCCACCCTTTAAGTCGGGTTATAGTTTGATTGATACACATTTCATTATTTTGACAGGTTTCATATAAAAAGTGTGAATAGTGTTTTTTATAGAGATTTTTTTCATTGACTTCATTAAAAAATGTTGTTTGCAGTTGGGCCACAAAGCTTTCGTTTGAGAACAAATAGCTAAATAGGCATACGTAAAGTAAAATCAATTTTTTCATAAGAAAGTGTATCTAATACAGCATAAAAAAAGGGAAAGCATAGGCTCTCCCTTTGTTAAATATCAAAAGTTTATTATAAAACGCTTGATTTGATGACCATCATTTTTTCGTTTGACATTTCATCCATAGAATGGTGGATTCCACCCATTCCAAGTCCAGAAGCTTTGGCTCCTCCAAATGGCATCCAATCGACTCTAAAGGCTGTGTGGTCATTGACCATAACAGCAGTGGCATTAAGTCGTTTTACACATTTTAATGCAGTATCTAAGTTTTTAGTAAATACTGCTGCTTGAAACGATACTTCTAAGCTGTTGGCTCTTTTAATGGCATCATCGATGTTTGAGTATGAGTAAATACACACAACGGGTCCAAACACCTCTTTTGTAGAAACTAAAGCATCATCAGCAGGGTTTACAATAACGGTTGGTTCAAAACAAGAAGCAGAGATTCTTTTTCCACCGGTTAAAATTTTTCCGCCTTTGGTTACCGCTTCATTGACCCACTCTTCTACTCGGTTTACTTCGTTGTTGTTAATAAGTGGTCCGACTTCAGTTTTAGGGTCTAATTGATCACCTACAACCAATTTAGATGCGTATGCTGCTAATTTTGTTGCGACTTCATCACAAATGGATTCGTGTACAAATACTCTTTGCACAGAAACACACACTTGACCTGCGTGATAAAAACCACCTTTTCCAATTGAAGGAATCAGTTCAGCAATGTCTGCATCCGGCTCAACAATAACAGGGGCAACTCCACCGTGTTCTAACGCTACTCGTGTACCATTGGCTACTTTTGAGTTTAAGTACCAACCTACTGCACCTGAACCAATAAAGGTTAAGAAGTTTACTTTTGGGCTTGTTGCGAGTAATTCACCGGCTTCTCTTCCACACACAACAGCTTGAGCCCAACCATTTGGAAGCCCCGCTTCTTTTAAAATTTCAACCAATCGAATCGCACTCATAGGTGTTTGAGTGGCAGGTTTGATAATAACTGAACACCCCACCGCAATCGCAGGAATTACTTGGTGAACGGCTAAATTAAATGGGTGGTTAAATGCAGAAACGGCTGCAACAACCCCAATAGGCTCTTTAAAGGTATATGCCATTCGGTTGGCACTGCTTAGGGTGTGTCCCATTGCAATTTCTTTGCCTTCAAATGCACCTAAATGCTCAATAGCCAGTTTTACACCATTGATGGCTCTGTGAACTTCTACTTTAGAATCAATATAGGGTTTTCCCCCTTCACTTGCACAAAGCAGGGTTAACTCTTCAATTTGTGAAGACATAATTTCAACCACTTTTTCTAAAATCTCTACGCGTTTATATTTTGGTAATGCTTGTGTGTGATCTAAAAAAGTAGAACTGGCTAATTCAATAGCACTCTCTACTTCTTCAATTGAACTAAACGGAACAGTTCCAACTACTCTTCCATCAAATGGTGATGTTACTTCTATTGTATTCATTCGTTTCCTTTTATCTCTTTAGTCTATATTTTGAAAGGTTGTATTATAACATACAAGTTTTATTTGCCAATAAATCATTTAAAATCGCGTGGTTAAGTGAATAATCAACAGCTAAGTCAATTAAATGTACCCCTTTACCATTTACGCAAGCTTTAAGTGTTTGGGCAAACTCTTCACACGACGTTGGACGGTGACCAGTTGCTCCATACGCTTCAGCGTATTTAACAAAATCAGGGTTACCTAAATCCAGTCCGAAGTTATCAAATCCCATACCACTTTGTTTCCATTTAATCATACCATAAGCGTTGTCATTTAAAATGATAACGGTCAAGTCAAGCCCCAGTCTTACGGCTGTTTCCATCTCTTGTGAGTTCATCATAAAACCACCGTCACCACACACAGCTACAACTTTTCTGTCCGGATGAACCATTTTAGCGGCCATTCCAGAAGGAAGTCCAGCACCCATAGTGGCTAAAGCATTGTCAAGTAACAAGGTATTGGGTTGGGCACATCGGTAGTTTCGGGCAAACCAAATTTTATAGACCCCATTATCTAACGTAACAATATCTTCATCATCCAATGTTTGTCGGATGGTTCGTACGGCTTTTTGAGGTAAAATTGGGAATCGTGTATCTCCAAAATATTTACTCAATCGTGTTCGAATGTCTTCTGCTAATCGAATGTAGTAATCAAAATCCCAATGCTCTTGTTTTGAAACAGCTGTAGTAAGGTTATTGACATTTGAAGCAATATCCCCAATAACGTCCAATTGTGGGAAATAGGTGTCATCAACTTCTGATGGGAAGAAGTTTACATGGATTACTTTTGTTGCATCGGGGGTGTTTTCCATAAAAAACGGTGGTTTTTCAATGACATCATGTCCTACATTGATGATTAAATCTGCTCGTTCAATCGCACAGTGAATAAAATCATTTTTTGATAAAGCAGCAGTACTTAAACATAATTTATGATTTTCATCGACTACCCCTTTACCCATTTGTGTTGAGAAGAAAGGAATGCCTGTTTCATTAACAAAATTGGTCAATGCGTTACCAATTCGGCTTCGGTTTGCACCTGCACCAATTAAAAGAAGAGGTCTTTTGGCTTTTTCAATCATTTTTGCAGCAGCTAAAATCGCATCTTTATCGGCTTTTGGATAGTGAAAACTTCGTACAGGATAGATGTTAAAATCAACTTCTTCATCCGCAATATCTTCGGGTAACTCAATATGAACAGCCCCTGGTCGTTCCGTTGTTGCGATTTTAAAGGCCTCTCTTACCATTGAAGGGATGTTGTTACCATTTACTACTTGTTTGGCATATTTTGTTACGGGTTTCATCATATTGACAATGTCAACGATTTGAAATCGACCTTGTTTTGATTTTTTGATGGGTTTTTGTCCTGTAATCATCATCATAGGCATACCCCCTAATTGGGCATACGCTGCAGCTGTTACAAAGTTAGTAGCCCCAGGTCCAAGTGTTGCTAAACAGACACCCACTTTTCCTGTTAATCGTCCATACGTTGCTGCCATAAACCCAGCACCTTGCTCATGTCTTGTTAAAATAAGTTTAATATTTGAATTTCTTAATGATTCTAAAAAGTCCAAGTTTTCTTCACCTGGAATACCAAAAATATATTCAACACCTTCGTTTTCTAAAGCTTTAACGAATAAATCTGAAGCTTTCATAATTTCTCCAATTTTTTAATTTTTGTTAGTTTCTCAAAATCTATGTTAAATGAAAATTAAACATAAATTCTACATTGTGTTTGTAATACTAAATCAAAGCAAAAAAGAGCTCTTTAGGAGCCTAAAAAGCTCTTTTTGACCTCTTTTTAAATCGGTCTTTGTGTAAAAAAGTTACTAAATAATGATGAAAAAGCAACGAGTGCCTATTTTATGGCATTTACAAAAATGTTAACAATTTTTTAGACAATTTTTCCACTGTGTTACTTTATTACTCGAAAAATGACACTATTTGAAATCAATTTTGAGTGATTGGTTAATACATTTTTCCAAAAAGTTGCAGATGAATCAAATAAAGGCGTAAATCAAACTCAACTTGCATATAATCGTTTTGAATAAAGGTACACAGATTATAAAAGGCTTTATTATGCTCTTTTTCTTTTAAATGTGCCAATTCGTGTACGACAATCATTTCCAAAAATTTTTCAGGAACGTGTTTGAATAACGTGGCGATTTTAATCTCGTTTTTGGCTTTAAGGTTGCCCCCTTGCACACGAGAGATAAACGTGTGCATACCTAAGGCATTGTTGACTTGAATTTTACTGTCATAAATGATTTTATTGATTTGAAATTTTTTAAAGTAGTTGTTTTTAAACTCCATGACATACTCATAGAGTAATTTATCGTTGGAAATAGTATGTTTATGGGGATATTTGTTTTTTAAATAGCTGCTTAAGGTTTTGTTTTCAATAAGTTTTAATACACTCTCTTGAAGTGATTGAGGGTAGTGACAGATGTAGTTTAAATGATTCATATGAAATTTTATCATAAATAATTTGTTTGTTAAAAATATTTGGATAAACTTTTCTTTTTTAAGGGATACAATGGTTTTTAAAAACGAAGAGAAAATTATAAAAATAATAAAATATACTCCCCCTTTATTTGTTGTATTATTTGCCTGTATTATCTCACTGGTGCTTTTAATTGATAATAAAATAACCTTTAATAAAGAGAAAGAAAAACTTGAAAATGACTATCTTTTGCGTAATCAAGAGCTGGTTAAAAACGATGTTGAAATGGTCTATAACTATATTTCAAAACAGCAAGTATCCATGGAAAATCGTTTAAAACAGAGTTTAAAAAACCGTGTTAATGAAGCGTATATTATTGCCATGGAAATTTATCATCAAAATCAACATTTGGGCAAAGAAACGGTAACAAAGCTGATTAAAGATGCGTTAGTCAATGTTCGATTTAATGAAGGTCGAGGCTATTATTTTATTTACTCTATGGATTATGAGTGTATATTATTGCCCATTAATCGAAGTTTAGAGGGGACAAGTTTTTATAATTTTAAAGAAGGTCGTGGAGAATATTTAACTCGAAATATTGTTGAAATGGTCAGAAAAAATAAAGAGGGGTATTTAACGTGGTGGTTCCCCAAACCCTCAGATTTGACCACATCCTATAAAAAAATAGGCTTTAATAAATATTTTGAACCCCTTGATTGGTTTATTGGAACAGGGGAATATTTTGATGAATTTGAACAAAGTACTCAAAAAAAAGTTTTGAATGATATTGAAGAAATGATGAGTATGACCAACAACAAATATTTGTTTATTTTAACTCAAGAGGGTGTTTTTTTGTCACACCCTGAAAAAGAGCTTGTGGGTAAAAATTTGTTGGAACAAAACAGTTTAATTGGAGAAAACAACAAGCATGAAGCCATTAATAATTTAAATACGTTTAAACAACTCTCCAAAGAGGGTGGTTTCCATGAGTATGCCCATTTAAACGAAAATAAAAAGTGGCTTATGAAAACGAGCTATGTCAAAGGCGTAGATAAATGGGATTGGATTTTAGGAAAAGGGTTTTATGAAAGTGATGTTGCTTATGTATTACAAGAGAAACAACAGCAACTCAAAGAGGAGTTTAATAAACAATTACTCAATATCTTTTTAATTGCATTGGTGTTAATTGTGCTTTTATTGATGTTATCGTCTTATGTTTCAAGATTGCTTCAAGCTAAATTTAAAGGGTATAAGCAAAATATTCAAGCCCACATTCAAAAAGATAAATTGCAACAAGAGTTGCTTTTTCAACAATCAAAAATGGCTGCAATGGGAGAAATGATAGGCAATATTGCCCACCAATGGCGACAACCTTTAAGTGCGATTACTCTAAGTGCAACCACCTTGGAGTTAAAAAATGAGATGAACAGTTTAAACAAAGAAGAGGTTGATGTTCATGTTCAAAATATTACTCATTCCGCTCAATATCTCTCAACGACTATTGATGATTTTAGAAACTTTTTTAAACCACACAAAGAGAAAAATGAGTTTACCATTCAAAGTGCCATTGAAAAAACATTAAAGCTGGTTTACGTACAATTTAAAAATAAAGAGATTGAAATCATAAAAAATATTCATCCCACTCCTTTGTACAGTTACGAAAATGAATTGGTTCAAGTGTTAATTAATGTACTTAACAATGCCAAAGATGAGTTGGAAAAAAAAGCGGGTCCAAAATTGATTTTTATTGATACCTACACCAAAGAAAATCAACTTTTTATCGAAATAAAAGATAATGCTTTGGGTATTCCTGTGGCAATTATAAATCGAATATTTGAACCCTATTTTACGACAAAACATCAAAAACAAGGGACAGGAATAGGGCTTTATATGAGCAGTGAGATTGTAACGAAACATTTAAAAGGTGAAATTAAAGCTCAAAATACTCAATTTAAATTTAACAATAAAACCCATAAAGGGGCATTGATAACCATTACTTTGCCACTAGGAGAGCCCCATGCCCATACCTGAAAATCCTTATATCTATTTGGCGATTTTTTTACTCGTAAGCATCTACTTTGCGTGGAAAATTAACAGAGATTAATTTTGCTGTAAGATATTCAAGATAAAATATATTTTTTAGTCACTTTATTTATAGGAAAATCAATGGTTAAATATATGGCGACATTTCAGAACTACATTTCAAAAGAGTCGTTAAGTGGTATTATCCTTTTTTGTGCAACCGTTTTTGCGGTCTTGGTTGCCAATTCGAGTTGGGGTGATGCGTATTATAATTTATGGCATATGCCTTTGGGCATAGCCTTGGGTGATTCAACCATTACAATGGATTTAACGCATTGGATTGATGATGGTTTGATGTCGATTTTCTTTTTGATGGTGGGGCTTGAAATCAAACGAGAACTGGTTTGCGGTGAGTTGTCCTCTGTTCAAAAAGCCTCTTTCCCTGTGGTTGCTGCTATTGGAGGTATGCTTATTCCTGCACTGATTTATGTGGGATTGAATACGAATAATCCTTTAGGGTTTGGTATTCCCATGGCAACGGATATTGCGTTTGCCTTGGGGATTTTGATGCTTTTGGGTAAACGAGTCAATCCCGCCATTAAACTTTTTTTAGTGGCATTGGCTGTTGTGGATGACTTGGGTGCTGTTTTGGTTGTAGCCGTAATCTACACCAATGAAATCAACTCCATTTACTTTTTGCATGCGGGATTGACCTATGCCATTCTTTGGATTTTTAATTTAGCTGGGGTTAAAAAGTTAGGGCCTTATTTGATTTTAGGTATTTTTTTATGGGTGTTCATCCACAGTATTGGTATTCATGCCACCATTGCAGGAGTGTTATTGGCATTTGTGATACCCATTTATGGAAAAATAGATGAAAAGAGTTTTGTGGCAAATACGCAACACAGTCTAAAAGAGTTTGAACGTACAAGTAACTCAAAACAAACTCTCAGTCATGACCAAATTGACGCCCTTGAAAACATTGCGTACAATTATGATAATGTGCAAAATCCTTTGGTCAAACTTGAACATAATCTGCACAATTTTTCTGCTTTTTTTATTATGCCTTTGTTTGCTTTTTCCAATGCGGGAGTGCTGATTGATATGTCAACCATTTCAACGCATTTTATGATTGTTTTAGGCGTAGTATTGGGGTTATTAATTGGAAAACCCATTGGTGTCGTTGGATTTACCTATTTAGCCGTTAAATTCAAATGGGTGGCAAAGCCTTCTGAAATCAGTTGGTCAGATATTGTTGCGGTTGGATTTTTAGCAGGAATTGGGTTTACGATGTCTATTTTTATTACCCATTTGGCATTTGAAGATGAGAGTTTGATTGCCGCAGTTAAATTGGGGGTCTTTTTTGCCTCTTTTATTGCTGCTGTTATTGGAGTAATATTGATTATGATCAGCGCAAAAAAAAGAAGAGCTTAACGCTTTTCTTTTTGTAATGCCAAAAGAGCGATTCCACTTAAAATAATCGTTGAGGCAATAACAATATGCCAAGTGAGTGCTTCATCGAGTAAAACAACCCCTCCTACGGTGGCTAATACGGGCACAATGAGTTGTATGATACTTGCTGTTGAAGTCTCTATTTTGGTTACAACCATATACCACAACACATAGCCTATACCAGAAGTTAGACTTCCGCTGATTATGGCATAAAGAAAACTCTGCGCACTAAGATGTATTTGTGGAAAGCTTATCAATGCAAAGAGAACAACAAACAGCACTGAATAACTAAAATTGTATGAGGTGCTTAGTAATGGGTGCTGGGTATTTTTTCCAATAATAGAGTAAAACGCCCATGCTAATCCTGCTAATGCCATAAGCAAAGCCCCTTTAAGCGAGACAGAAGAGCTTGACGTGGGCAAAAGTAAGTATCCTAAACCAAAAAGAGCAATCCCTCCTCCTATGATTTTAAAAACTCCAACATTTTGCTTGGTCAATAAAGCATAAGCAATCATTGCAATTTGTACGGTTCCAAATAAAATGAGAGCTCCTACTCCTGTATCAATGAGAACATACGAATATGAAAAAGCAATGGCATATAAAAAGAGTAAGCCCGATGAGATAAATTGTGTTTTTTTTATGGCATAGTTATGCCATGAAAAAGAGGTTTTTGAAAAGAGGCTAACGCACAAAAGTAGGGTAATTGCACCGCTTATTAAGCGAATGGCACTAAAAGAGAAAGGGTCAATACCTTGATTAAAAAATGCCAATTTGCATAAAACAGAATTGGCGGATAAAAAGAGCAAAGCCAAAGCCGTAACAAAAAAGAACATCACTCTTTGAGGTTTGAAAAAAGACATTGAAACTCCCAATAAAAATACCGCAAAGATAAAGTAAAGTGACTAAATACTCTCTTGTATGGCTTTTAAATCCTCTATTTTACTCAAATACTCACTTTGTTTGGATAAAACAAACTCGATTCTGCCTTGATTAATTTCCAAATATTGCTCTTTGGAATATTTAATAATCTTAAACAAATAATTTCGCTTGGAGGTTAAAAAGTCTTCAATTTTTTCAAACCCAAAATTGACTCTTAGTTTGGTTAAAATCTCCTCTTCTCTTGGGTGATAAATATGAAATTTGGTGGGCTCTTTTTCATACAATAACACCGACTCCGTAATTTGTTGTTCAAAGTGTGCAATCGTTGCTTGGGTGGTTTGAATATAACTGTAACTGAGTGCCCCATTAAAATAAGCAAACTTTTTACGTAGGGCTGAAATGTTTTCTAAAATGGCTCGATGGTAATCTCTTAAAATGTTTTCATACACTTTAGCTGCAAAATGCCGTGTGGCAGAAAACTCTGAATCTGAAGCAATTTCTCGTTGTTTTTTAATGAGTTCATACGGTTCTTGCCATCGTTGAACTTTGTGTTTTAAGTTTCGATACACGTTTCGAAATGCCGTATCTGAATCCAGTTGCACTTGTTTTAAATCTTTGATGGCTTTTTTAAACATTTTATCAATGGTTTGGTCATCGTAAAAGAGATTTTTATAGACATTATCTGAATCAATCCAATAGGTCTCATACTCAATTTTTTCGTAGCTGTCTTTACTTAAAAAAGAGCTTTTGGCTTCGTATCGATAGGCTTTTTGCTTTTTGATATTTTTATACGTCACATTTGCCATGGTTTCCATAATGCTTTCAAGAGCATTGTAAATGGTAAATAACTCTTTGGAGTAGGTTTTATGAATGGTATCAAATTCCGATAAAATCTCCTCTTCACTCTCTTTTAATACATCGGATAAACTGCCAAATACACCAATAATGGTTTGGTACTCTTTGATTAAAATATCACAAAAACTTCGCAAATCTTTCTTAATGGCATACTCTTTGGCTTCAGCCGCTTGAGGTCGAATGGTGTTATTAATAAAATCCAAAACTTCTTGAATATTGGACTCTTCAATGAGTTGCGTGTTTTGAGTGGTATCGGTATTTTGGATTTTGATAATCTCTTGTTTATAGGCTTTAAATTTCTCTTCAAAGAAAGAAAGATTGTCGACATCTTTTTCCCATAAATCGTGTTTAAACTCTTCAATAATTTTGTCATATTGCGCTTTAAGCAAAACATCTTGGTGTAAGGCTCTGGCTTCAAGCGCCATTTTAGCTGAAATAGGGGTAACTTGGGCAAAAAATTGTGAAAACTTCTCTTGGATATATTTTACTGTTGTATTGACTTGTTCGGGAGTAAATTTATCTTTTTGATTAAGAACACACAACGATTTGTTTTTAAAATGGCTCATATACTCTTCTAAAATTTTGGCTTCGCTTTGTTTGCCTGCATTATCAATCAAAGTCAGCCAAATAATTCCTCCCACGTCTCGCAATACTCGCTTGGTTGTATCGGTATCACTTTGAGATTGAGAGTTCAGTCCTGGCGTATCAACAAAAGAGATATCTTTTAAGACATCCATGGGAGCATAAAGTGTTAAATACTTAATCTCATCCATATCTTTTTGTCGCTGATCCGTAAATGCTGCAATATTTTCGATGCTGTGATACTCTTCGGCCCCTGATTTATACGTGATTTTGAGTTTATACTCTTCCCCATAATTGATAAAATTAACTTTTGAAGTAACAGGAGTAATTCCCGTAGGTAAAATATTTCGTGAGAGTAAGGCATTTAAAAATGTCGATTTTCCTGCACTAAACTGTCCTGTAATAGCAACTTCCATGGGGTATCTTGCTCGTCTGATTTGTTTATCCAAAATGGCTTCCAGTGAAGAAGAGGGCATAAATTTAGGGTCTAAAAGGGCGGCTTTTATACGTTTAATATCTCCAACTAAGCCTTTTTCATAGATCTCTTCTTTTTTGGCATAAGTGGCTTTAAACTCTTTAACAAAATTGCTTAAGATACTCATAGTTTAAGTCCTTTGTTAATGTGATCTAATTTTTTAATTTTTCCATGAAGTGTTACAATGAGTTCATCTTTGTTTTTCTCATTCTCTTCAAAAGTAGCAAGACGATGTTGCAGAGCTTTTTCATCTTTAATAAGTTTTTGTTCAAACACCTCTAAAGGCTCTTGCAGTTCTTTAAAGAAGTTTTCAATTAAGAGTTGTGAAACGGTTTTGGCTTTTTCTTTAATACTTTGCTCAATGGGTTCAAACTCATTTTTAATAAATCCTTCAATGGCTCGGTCAAATTCAACGAGTTTATTGGCTTTGACCTGATTGACTTCTTGAAGAATTTTATTGATTAAAATGTCGTTTGACGTCGTTAAAAACCCAGCTTTAAAGTCATCTTGAAAAAAACCTCGTGCATCAAAGTTGTCATTTTTATGGCTTAGGACAAACCCAAAATCATGGTATTTTTGTTCACAAATTTCTCCAATGTCTTGTGATTTTTTGATAAATTTATATCGATAATCACGAATAACATCAATAATACCATCTTTAATTGCCGTTTGAATAATGGTTTTGATTCGTTCATTTTCTGGGCGTTTTTTGGTTTTCTCAAAAGAGTATTTGACATCATTAAAGACTCGTTGTTTGATAACATTTTGTAAATCCAACAGCTCATTTTTGATAAAGGTTTCCAATGTTTCTATGTAGTTTTTAGCATCGTTTTTATATACCATTATATCTTCTCTCATGGCTTGAAAGATTTTTTCATTGGTATTTTTTTTGGTGTTAAACTCTTCCAAATCGGCTTGAAGTTCCTCTTTGGATTTAGAGAGTAAAATGATTTCATAGTTAAGTGATTTTAACTCTTTTTCAATGAGTTTTTTAATCTTTGACTTTGAGGATTTAACAATCAAATCAGACTTGCTTGAATTGGCACCAAAGAGTGTTTCTTGAAGATAATGTTCAATCTCTAAAATCCCTGTATCTTCGAGTGAATATCCCGCTTTTATGGCTTCTTGTGCTTGATTGGTTCGATGTAAAAGTGCCATACGTCCTGAAATAGGAATAAATTTGATGGTATTTAAAATATAATCAAGTTTACTGTCTTTGTTTAACGCTTTAAGTTGTCGTTCAATCGAAGTTTTAGTGTAGTCAATAACCTCTTGTAACTCTTTTTTAGAAACCGTATCGGCTCTTGTTATAACAATAAGCAGTTTAGAAATATTTTGATACAGTAAAGCATCAATAATAAACTCAACATCTTTGAGTGTGGCACTTTGAGAAACATTCATTAAATGCAACATCAAATCACATTGACTTAAATACTCTTTGGTAATCTCTTCTCGTTGAATAACGGGGTCATCCAGTCCTGGGGTGTCAACAATTTCGATGCCATCTTGTAAAAATGCCAAATCGGATTTGAGTTCAACGTATTTAACCAAATTGCACTTTTTCCCGCTTTTTTCAGCTGACGTGTAAAGGGCTAAATTATTGATATCAACCTCTTGACTGAGTGATTCTTCTTTGATATACGTATTAAGGTCTTCTTTAAACAGCTTTTGTGTCTCTTCTACAAATTCGGCAATTGAAGGCAGCTCATTGGCACTTCGTACGATGGTATTCCACTCTTTGGTATTCCAAAAAAAGACTTTGGCACTGCTTTTGGTGTCGTATTTTACAATGGTTAAATTGGCTGTTTCAGGAACAACCGCACTGCCTAAAATCTCTTTTCCCATTAAGGCATTTAGCATGGTGGATTTACCGGCATTCATCACCCCAGTAATTCCAATGGAAAATTTTTGATTGTTTATGTAAGAGGTGACTTCATCGAGTTCATTTTTAAACTCATTGGAGTTAAACGTTGCTTTTAAATCGGCAATTAATGCTTCGAGTTCATATTTGTTTTCTTGGAATGTTTTGAGATTTTCTTCAATGTTTTCAGACGATTTCTTCTCTTCTTCACAACAGCTTACTTCACTGGGATCAAATAAAGAGAGCAGTTTTGTATAATTGAGGGTTTCTAAAATCTCTTCTTGATTTAAATACCCAAAAGAGGCATTGAGCTTTTCCAAATCTTCTTTTTTGGTCTCTTTACTAATGGCATCCAATAACCCATGTTGAAGTTGGTGCAGTTCATCCAAAGAAGTAGGGGCTTTATCTGAAATTTGTTCAGCCAAAGTTTTAAAGGAGTTGAGTGCCAAAAACTTATCGCTCTCTTTTCGTGTAGGAACTAAAATCAGCGCAGCAATTTCAAAAAAATTGGGGTGAGATTTTCGTTTACTGGTATTAAATGACGTTGTTTTATCAATTTGTATTCCGTGATACAGTAAAAAGTAGTTGTTGGCTAAGTTCATCATAACTCCAATTAAGGTTGCTGTAAATATAAAAAGTTAATTACCCCATTATGTGGTAATTAACTTTTTGTACAATGAGGTAAGATATAGAGGAAATTCCTCTATATTCTTATCGTAATGCGACTAATTTTCTTCGCAAGTAAGCAATTTTATTTTGCAGTGGTAAGTGTTTTGGACAGTGGTCTTCACACGCAAGCAGTGACATACAACCAAAGATTCCGTCATCGTCACCAATTAATTCATAGTAATCTTCATGCGTTCGATTATCGTGTGGGTCAACTTCAAATCGAGCAACTCTGTTAAGTCCAACAGGACCTACAAAATCTGGTCTCATAAGTTTTGTACCACACGATGCCACACAAATTCCACACTCGATACATCGGTCTAATTCAAACGTTTGATCGGCAATATCTGGATCGATTCTCTCTTCCATTTTTGCAATATCAACTTCTTCATTGCTGTGAATCCATGATTCCACTCTTTTAGACATGGCATCCATCCATTTACCTGTATTAACCGATAAATCTTTGATTAATTCAAAAGCAGGCATAGGCATTAATGTTAATTTTCCTTCCGGATAATTAGCAATAAGTGTTCTACACGCAAGGGCTGGTTTACCGTTGACAACCATCCCACAACTTCCACAAATTCCTGCTCGACATACAAAGTCAAACGATAAATCGGCATCATACTCTTCTCTGATTTTTGTTAAGGCAATAAACAGAGTCATACCTGGTGTCTCTTCTAATTTATAGTCCACAAAATGTGGTTTTGAAACAGCACTTCTTGGGTTAAATTTAAGTGCTGAAATGATTATTTCTCTCCCTTTAGGTGTGCTCATTATTTGTCTCCTGCTCTTTCATTTTTCTCTTTATAATTCATAGGTAAATCAAAAGGCATTAAGGCATGTTGGATTTCGTGTCTGTCTTTTCCTTCTGCTTGCATTTTCTCAGTTAATTCGTCCACTTCTTGTTGTCGTTTTTCAGATAATTCATGCTCAATAATCATACCCTTAGCACCGTATCCTCTAAATGCAGGTGGCATCTCCATTTTCATAATATCCAATGGCTCATACGTAATGGTTGGTTCTAAATCGTCTGCATTTGGCCAAGAAGTTAAGGTTCTGTTTAACCAGTTGGCATCGTCTCGTTTTAAGAAGTCTTCTCTGTAATGAGCCCCTCTTGATTCGGTTCGATCCCGTGCTCCTTTTGCTACACAAAGAGCTACTTTTAACATTCTTGGAACTCGGTATGCCTCTTCAAGTTCAGGATTTCCTGCTCGAACTTTTGATTTAACATTGATGTGTTTGGTTTTTTGTAATAACTCTTTTAACTCTTCTACGGCTTCTTCTAAGTGTGGACCATCTCTAAAAATACCCACTTTTTCATCCATAAGTTCTTTCATTCTGTTTTTAATTTTGAAGATATCTTCGCTTCCGTTGTACGCTAAAATTTCATCCAAATATTTATCTTGAGCGTCAACAAATTTTTGTACAGTTGAAGTAGGAATGGTGACATCATTTTCCAAACAATAATCGGCAAAATAGTTACCAATAATCATCCCCGCAACAACGGTTTCAGAAACTGAGTTTCCTCCCAGTCGGTTAAATCCGTGCATATCCCAACAAGCCGCTTCACCACACGCAAAAAGACCACTTAAGTTTTGAGACTCACCCGTTGGTTTTGTTCGAATACCACCCATAGAGTAGTGTTGCATTGGTAATACTGGAGCCCAACCTTTTGGACCTTCATCCGCTGGATCAATTCCGTTGAAGATTTGACAAATTTCTTGTACGTCTCTTAGGTTCTTTTCAATGTGCTCTCGACCTAAAATAGAGATATCTAACCAAATGTGGTATCCGTATGGTGAAGGAACCCCTTTACCGTTTCTGATATGCTCAATCATTCTTCTTGAAACAACGTCTCTTGAAGCCAATTCTTTTTTCTCTGGCTCATAATCGGGCATAAATCGGTGACCGTCAACGTCTCTTAAAATACCCCCATCACCTCGACACCCTTCAGTTAATAAAATCCCTGATGGTACGATTGGAGTGGGGTGAAATTGTACGGCTTCCATGTTTCCTAATGTTGCAATTCCTGTCTCAAGTGCAATAGCTTGTCCCGTACCTTCACAAATTACAGCGTTTGTAGTTTGTTTAAATACTCGTCCGTATCCACCTGTGGCAATACAAGTACCTTTAGCCACATATGCTTCTAATTCACCTGTAATTAAATCTCGTACAACAGCTCCATAGCATCGTCCATTTTCATGAATTAAACTTAACGCTTCTTTTCGGTCTCTGATATCAACATTGTGTTTTAACGCTTCATTAGCAACACCAAATAACATCGTATGTCCCGTTGCATCAGCGGTATAACAGGTTCTCCATTTTTTGGTTCCACCAAAGTCTCGTGATGTGATTAATCCATGTCTGTCATCATCTTCTGTGATGGTTGTTTTTTTAGCATTAATAACGGCTTCTCGTGAACCTGCTCGAACTCTTGTCCAAGGCACTCCCCATGATGCTAATTCTCGAATCGCTTTTGGTGCAGTGTGTACGAACATACGTGCTACTTCTTGATCGCAACCCCAATCGCTTCCTTTAACGGTATCAGCAAAGTGTAAATCCTCATTGTCTCCATCAGACATTTTTGAGTTACCTAAACTTGCTTGCATTCCCCCTTGTGCAGCAGCACTGTGAGAACGTTTAACAGGAACTAATGACAATACAACTGTACTTAACCCTTTTTTTTGTGCAGCAACAGCAGCTCGTAAACCAGCAAGTCCTCCACCAATAACCAATGCGTCACAGTAATTAATTTTCATTATGCAATTCTCCCTGTTGTTTTGTATTCAATAACTTGTGCTGTGGGCACATATTTTTGTCCTACGGTTCCCGCTTTAGCATTTTCCATACCAATTTTCATGTAAGCTGCTAAGGTAGCAAATCCTAAAACTAAGAAAAATACAGTAAGGATTTTTTTAACAGTTTTTAATTTTGCTCTTGAAGCTTTGGGGTCATTTCCATCAAACCAACCCCATTTAACACAGAGTCGATACAACCCAATGGTTCCATGAAATTCTACAGCTAATAATAAAAGGATATACAACGGCCACATCCATTCGCTCCAAACTCTGTCTGATGAAGCATAAGGACCAATGGCATCAGAGTGTGTCATAATGATGTAGAGGTGAACTGAACCCAAAAAGAACATGGCAAAACCAGTAAAGGCTTGTGTGAACCATAATTTTGTGTCTTCATGACCCATATTGTTTGCATGTGCTTTCATTACTTGGTACTGTTTAAAGTTACCAGGAAGTTTTCTCATTCCCATAGCAGCATGCGTGATAAAAATAATAAATATTACCAATGCCGCAATTGAAACCAATAAAGGACTGCCGCCTTCAATAATAAAACTTGCCTCTAAAAATTTTGTCACAGAGTACATAAAATCTTTACTGACTAAAATTGAAGACACCAAAAGCATATGTCCCCACATAAAAAGACCAAGAATTAATCCTGTTGCACTTTGGATATAATCCAGTTTCGCAGGCATTCGACTTTTTTTTCTCTCAACTGTTTTGCCTAAATAACCTTCTATTAGGTCACTCATAGTTAATCCTTTCATTGGTTGTATTTTAATACATAATAATATTCAAAACTTATGTAGCATAAATGTAAGTTATGACTATTATAGCTGTAGTTAAATTTTGTAGCATAAGAATAGCAAAAAATTGCTTGAAAGTTAATTATATATTTGTGAAATATTGATACAAAAATAAAAAAAGTAACCCATCAAAACCCCTTAAACATGGGATTTGTAGGATTACTTAAGGGAAATTAAGTTTTAGAAAGAACACTCAAAAACAGTGTTACTTTCTAACACATTAATTTATTTAAGAAAGAGTGACTCTACGGATACTTTAACTAAGTCAAAAATTCCATCAATACTTGGTATTGGAATAAAGAATAATACAGCTGATCCAATTCCTCCCCAAACGATTAAAATCGCAACCAAAGCAATGGCATAGGTTGAAATTCGTGAGTCATCAAAGGCCTCTTCTTCAAACTGTTTGTTCTTAGGATAGAAGTACATCATGGCAATTAACTTAAAGTAATAGTAAATGGATACGCACGTTGCTAAGATAGCATAAATGGCTAAATAGATGTAACCTGCACTGATGGCTTCTGTAAAGACATACAATTTGGCAATAAACCCAATGGTGGAAGGAATCCCCGCCAATGAAAATAAGAATATGGTCATCATTGCAGCTAAAAAGGGTCTTTCTTGTGCCAAACCTTTAAAGTCATCGTAGGTGACTCTTACTCGTGTTTGGGCGATAATATGAGAAACCAATCCAAATGCTCCAATGGCAGTTAATAAATACGAAATAAGATAAAATAGAATCGAATAGGCACTTTGAATGTTTTCACCTACTGCAATAAAGGCTAAAAGTAAATAGCCTGTATGCACAATTGAAGATGCGGCTAACATTCTTTTGACAATTTTTTGAGTTAAGGCTAACCATGTTCCCAATGTTAAAGTAAACAAAATAAGAATCGTTAAAATAGGATCCCAAAAATCCTGCATACTTGGGAATGTTTGTAAAAAGGCTCTTAAGAAGAAAGAAAAAATCGCAACTTTAAATACTGACGCCATAAACGCGGTAACTAAAATAGGTGCACCTCGGTAGACGTCCAATACCCAAGATTGGAAAGGGAAAGCGGCGATTTTAAAAATAAATGTAAATAAAATAAGGGTAATTCCAATATAGACTAACGTTAATTCACTGTTTTCATGTGAAGCAATAAAAGTCGCTAATTCACCTAAGTGTGTTGTGCTTGTTGCTCCAAAAATCAGTACCACACCTAAGAGGTAAAAAGCACCAATAAAGGCACCTAAAACCAAATATTTAAAGATGGCTTCAATTCTTTTTTCATTATCGGTGTTAAATCCTACTAAGATATAAACAGCAAATGAGGCAATTTCTAAAGCAATATACGCTGTAATCAACTCATTGGCATTTGCTAATAACATCATACCAAAGAGTGAAAACATTAAAATGCTGTAAAATTCACCTTTAATAAAACTTCGCTCTTGCGCATAGTGTTCACCAATTAAAATAACCAATAACGTACCTGTGATTAATGCCATATTAAAAAAGTTGGCATAGGTGTCAAAAATCAATAAATCGTATAAATACTCACTGTACGGAAGCAAAGTAAACGATTCTCCCGCGGGATAAATTGAAAAGCCCAATGCCAAGAGTAAAAAGAGCGTAGAAACAATAATATGATTTTTGATGCTAAAACGATCATACATGCTTAGAAACATCAATACCAATGCCCCAATTAACACAGTAAGAACGGGTAAAATGTTCATAATTTCCATCATTTTGTAGCTCCTATGTGTAAAATATCGGTTAAGTAGTGTGTAATTGTTGGTTCAAATTTATCCATAAAAGGTTCAGGATAAACCCCCATTAGAAAAACTAAAATAACCCAAGGGGCCAATCCAATAATCTCTTTGACTTTTAAATCTCTCATTTTTAGAGCAGGTCCTTCTTTTTTTTGTAAAATGGCTCGTTGGAACATCCATAACATAAATGAAGCTGCAACCAATACCGTAACTGCCGAAATATAGCCCATAATGTGATTAAATTCATATACACCAAAGATAATTAACAATTCAGCTACAAATCCATTGGTACCAGGTAATCCGACATTGGCAAACAGCATAATGGCAAAAATCAGAGTAAAAATAGGGGCTTGTTTGGCAATTCCTCCTAAATCTTTAATCGTTTTTAATCCGGTTTGGTCATACAATACTCCTATGAGTAAAAACAAGGCTCCTGTTGCAATGGCGTGAGCAATCACTAAATATAAGGCTCCACCAATACCGTATTCATTGAGCGAGAAAATACCTGCTGCAATAAAAGAGAGGTGAGAAGCCGACGAATACGCAAACATTCGTTTGATATCATCTTGCATGAGTGCGGCAATACCAAAATAGATTAAACCAAATAATCCAATAAAAACAAACCAGCTGGAAAACTGAATATAAATATCAGGAAAAAGAGGAATCATAAATCGTACAACCGCATAAATCCCTAATTTTGCCATAATAGAAGAGAGTAAAAATACAGCACCTGTTGGGGCATTTTTATACGTTTCCATAATCCAAGTATGAAAAGGGAAAAGAGGAATTTTAATTGCAAATGCCGTTAAAAATGCTAAAAATAACCAAAATTTTTCTTGATAAGAAAAGGTGGTAATTTGAGTTAAATCAGAGTATTGAAAACTCCAAACTCCAAACTCTTCGAAATACGCCACACCCAAATAAATAATTGCCACAAACATCATAAGTGAACCAAACATTGTATAAACCGTAACTTTAATGGTGGTAAATATTTTGTTGCCACTTCCAAAGTTACCAATCATTAAAAATACAGGTAACAGCATCACTTCCCAAAAGAAGTAAAATAAAATGACATCCAAAGACAATAATGCTCCCGTTACCCCTGTTTGAACCAAAAGCATATTAATCCAATATCCTTTGGTTCTTCCATCCCATAAAAGAAGATATGACGTTGGAATTAAAATGGCAATCATCATTAAGATGGTTAACGAAAATCCATCCACACCAATGTAATAATTAATTCCGTAGTTTAAAATCCAAGGCACGTTGGTAACAAATTGCATGTCACTGTTTGACTCATAGTTTAAATAAATTTTTAGTACAAGAACAAGAATGATTATTGTTGTAATAAATGCAATGTTTCTGACATCTTCCACTTTAGTTGTAGAAATCATTAAAATGAAAGCCACAAACGCCGGTAGAAAAATAATAAATGATAATATATCTGTACCCATTCTATTGTCCTATTAATGTAGTGTAAAGATATAAGAATGCACAACTCATACCTATTAACATATATAATGCATAAAATCTTACATTTCCGTTTTGTAAAAATGCAAGTTTTTTACCAAAATCAACAAACTCACGACAAACGAGCATAATCATTCCATCGACAACTTTATCATCAACAACTCGATCAAAGAAGTGACTGATTTTTTTCAAAGATTTGACAAAAACATAATCATACAACTCATCGATATAGAATTTGTTTCCAATAATGCCTTCTTCGGTTTCGGGTTTAGACACATCAAAGCGAGCATATTTTTTATACGCCACTAAAATCCCTAATGCGGCTACGGCAACACTGGCAAACATTAAAAGGTACTCGGTTGAGTGTGACATATGAAGGGCTGTTGAGCCTAATTGTGCCAACCACGTATCGACTTGATGCTCTCCGCCAAAAATAGCAGGAAAGTTTAAAAATCCTGCAAAAACAGCACCAATGGCTAAAACCAATAAAGGAAATGAGATGGTTTTGTCGGTTGAAGCATAATGCACATCATGTCCATTGGGTGCAACAAAAACAACAAAGTAAAGTCTGAACATATAAAATGCCGTTAAAAATGCGGTAAAAATACCTATTCCGTAAATGATAAACTCTCTTTCTTGGAACGCCGCTGCTAAAATGGCATCTTTACTGAAAAATCCTGAAAAAGGTGGAATCCCTGCAATGGCAATCACCCCAATTAAAAAGGTTGCTTTTACAATGGGTTGATAGACTCTGTGTTGTGCCATTTTAAAGATATTTTGTTCGTGATGTAAGGCTAAGATGGCAGCACCTGCACCCATAAACAGCATGGCTTTAAAGAAAGCGTGAGTAAACACGTGAAATAACCCAGAAGAGTAAAAGCCTAATCCCACAGCAATAAACATATACCCCAATTGACTCATGGTAGAGTAGGCTAAAATCTTCTTAATGTCTGTTTGTCGTGTGGCAATGACGGCGGCTAAAAGCGCAGAAAATGCTCCAATATAGGCAATAAACAGACCAATTTCTTCAATTCCTGTGTATAAAAAGTGGAATCGTGCCACCATATAAACCCCAGCAGTAACCATGGTTGCTGCGTGAATCAGTGCTGAAATGGGAGTAGGCCCTGCCATCGCATCAGGTAACCAAACATACAAAGGCACTTGAGCTGATTTACCCATGGCTCCCACAAACAGTAAGAATCCAGCAAGTGCGAGAGTTCCTGTGGTTGCTAATCCAACATTTGCTTGCATTGAAGCAAAATCAAGCCCCGTTTTACCTAAAGCAAAAAAGAGGGTAACGACTCCTAAAATAAACCCTAAATCCCCAACTCTGTTGACAATAAAGGCTTTATTTCCTGCCATAACATTGTCTGCATCGGTATAGTAAAAAGAGATCAGTAAATAAGAACATACTCCAACACCTTCCCAACCAATAAACAAAATAATGGGGTTATCTGCAAGAACCAAAACCAACATTGAAGCTAAGAAAAGGTTAAAGTAGGCAAAAAACTTACCAAAGCCTTCATCGTTTTTCATATACCCCACGGCATAAATATGAATCAGCCAACCAACAAAAGTAACAAACATAGCCATAAAGATTGCCAGTTTATCCCCTAAGAATTTCATTTCAATGACTAAACCATTAATATCTAACCATGTGAAGATGCTTTGATGAAAGGTAACATCACTGCTTTTCATCTCTAAAAACAATACTAATGTAAAAATAAATGCAATAAATGGAGTAATTGTCCCAATGAGTGCAAATAAAATTTCAGGCAGAGGTTTTCTTTTGATATGGTAAAGGTAAAATCCACCGTTTAACAAAGCTCCCAATAACGGAGCTAAAATAATGAGAACCAAATAAGGTGTATGCATTATTCAACCTCCTGTTTTAGTTCGGTAAAGATATCAGTATCCAATTTCCCTTTACTTCTAAATAATAAAATAATAACCGACAGAAAAATGGCAGCTTCTGCTGCAGCAATGGCAACGACCATAATGGATACAATTTGTCCATCCATATTAAAATGGTATCGTGCAAAGGTGACTAAGAACAAATTGATGGCATTTAACATCAATTCAATTGACATATAAATCACAAAAATATTTCTTCGTGCAATCACCCCAATGACTCCAATGGAAAACAGAATCATAGAAACGGTTGCATACCCTAATAAACTAGTCAATTTAACTCCTTTGCTTTTCTCTTCTTGGCTAAAACCACTGATCCAATTAATGCCACTAAGAGTAAAATTGAGATAAGTTCAAAAGGGATAAGCCAATCTTTGTATAAAATTAACCCAATCTCCTTGACTCCACCAAATCCCTCTTCAACAATTGACATATCGGCTTGTGGCATTTTTGCAACGGTATCAAGAATAAGCGCATTAATAGGAAGCATAATGGCAATTCCAAGACCAATTAAAAAATTTCGTCTGGGTTCTTGTGGTAAATCTTTATCTTCAATATTTAAGTACATTAAAATAAAAAGCAACAAGGTCATAATAGCGCCGGCATAGACAATGATTTGAACCATAAACATAAAAGAAGCACTTAATAAAGCAAAAAGACCTCCCACTGAAATAACACTGATTAAAAGACCCAATGCAGCATAAATTGGGCTTTTATATAACAGCATAGCAACAGCACCCGTAATGGCAAAAAATGCCAGTGCTGCAAATAAAATATCAATCATTTTTGCTCCTTTGGTACAAACTCTTCATGAGACATCAATCGTTGTTTATCGACAACAAAATCCTCTCTGCGACTGGCTGTAAAACTGAAAATACCTGTATCCATTCGAATCGCATCACACGGACACGCATCCACGCAATAACCACAAAAAACACACTCTAAAAGATCAATTTTAAATTGTTTTGGTCGTTTTTCAGCTACATTGTCAAATCGTTCTTCGGCTTCAATAAAAATACATTGTGCAGGACAAGCCGTTGCACACATATAACATGCCACACACTTTTCACTGCCATCGTCCCACTTGGTTAATCGATGAACTCCTCTGTAACGCTCTGTAATATCCGTAGGTTGAACTTCTGGATATTGCAGTGTTTCTAAATTAGACGTATCACCTAAGTTTTTGACAAATCGTTTAAATGTAGTTTTCATTCCCCCTGCAATGGCAGGAATATACAAACGGTCTTTTAAACTGCTTCCGTGTCGTTGAATAATTTTTACACCCATATTAATTTCCTAAAAAAACGATAACAATCGCAGTGATTACGATATTTAAAAGTGCCAATGGCAACAACACTTTCCATCCCAACATTTGCAATTGATCGTATCTGAATCGTAACAGTGTCCATCGAATCCAAATGAAAACAAAACACATCATAAAGAATTTGACCATAAAAGTACTGACTTGAACCACCGCGGTAGCGATATTGATTCCATTTTGGCTTAAGCCACTTAGGAAAATCCATAACAAGGTTAAGGTAATGACTAATCCCAGTCCTAAAAAAACTTTGGTTAATACTTTGGTCTCTTTAGCACGTGGGTCATTGGGGTTATCCCATGTGTTATTTTTTTGCATCCAACCCACAAACAGTAAGGTCATAACAGGAACCATTAAAATAAGAACCATTAAAACATTGTCAATGTTGGCTTTAAGTGTTGCCGTGTCCATCCAAGGAATGTGATAACCACCAAAAAACAGAGTCACAATAAAAGCACTTGAAGCGGCCATAGCGGCAAATTCGCCCACTTGAAACAGACCAAAACGCATGGCGGAATACTCTGTATGGTAACCGGCTACGATTTCTGATTCTCCTTCTGAAATATCAAAAGGGGTTCGATTGGCTTCAGCAAAGGCACATACGATAAAAATCAGACACGCCAGTGGCTGAATAATGACACCCCATGAGGGTAAAAAGCCAAATGCCAACTCACCTTGTGCGGCAACCATATCATTAAGATGAAGGCTTCCATAAGAGATGATAATTGAAATAACCGATAATGCCATAGCCGCTTCATACGAGATAACTTGAGCAGTTGTTCGAATCGAACTTAATAAACCAAATTTACTGTTTGAAGAGTAGCCGCCTAAAATAATTCCATAAGTGGCTAACCCCGCAAAAGCAAAAAACCATAAAATTCCTAAGTGCATAGGTATGGCTTGCATCATATGAGATTGTCCATCAATAATTAATTCATCTGCAAACGGCACAACGGCAAATGTTAAGAGTGAACAAAAAAATACAATCGCTGGGGCAGCTGTAAAGAAAAATTTGTACTTGATGTGTGAGGGCGTAAAATCTTCTTTAAAGACAAGTTTTAACATGTCCGCAATACTTTGAATAAGTCCACCCAATCTAAAACCACCAATATGGCATCTGTTTGGTCCTGTTCTATCTTGGATAAAACCGGCAACTCTTCTTTCCCACCATACTAAAATAGGGGTGGTTCCTACAGCGAGTTTCACTGCAAGTAAAATGTTGACAATTATAACAATAACTGATACAAAATCCATTGTGTTCCTTTTTAAAGCATTGAGTTTATAGTATCAAGAAACTCTTTTAAATCAACAGCACGTGTATCTTTATTGATTTTTGAAATAACTTCTTGTTGTATACCATCGCAATTGATATAAGTTCCATTCTTTTCTAAAAAGGATGAAATTCCTATGGCAATGTTTGCAAAACTGTTGATTGCACTGTTATGTGATGTTAAGTGAATGACTTTTTTTCCGTTTAACAACGTAGGTTTGTCTTCAAAATAACTGTTTTCTAAAATAATCACCAATGAAGCTTGAGCAAGATTTGCATTAAATTGTCTTTCATCTTCACTGATATTTATGGTTTCGTACGCTTTTCGGTTGGGTGCTTTGTCATGGGTTCTTAACAGTTCATCTTTAAATGATTCATCAAAATAGTGTGGGGCATAACCAGAAATTGATGCGTGTGTTTTTACGGCAAGTTGTTGAGCCGCTTTTAACTCTTCGCACGATAACATAGGAGATACCACAATCAAAATATTTTTTTCTTCTTTGAGAGTTTTAATCACAGAAGCTTTTGCGTTATTAAGGGTTTCTGTTTCTTGGTTGCATTGCATTGTTAAAAATCGATTTTCATTCTCTTTTTTATAGCTTAATCTTCCCTCATCGCAAATAAAATGACCATTAACTGCTTTGTTGACTTTAGGTCTGAATCTGAAAATGGTATCGTCTTCATATTTTTCTTTTCGGTGATCAACATAAATATTACAACCTTTTGAACATCCACTGCAAATGGCTTCAAACGTTTCCATAAACCAAACACGTTGTTTAAACCTAAAATCTTTACTGGTTAAGGCACCAACAGGACATAAATCAACCACATTCATGGCGTATTCACTTTGAAGCTCCATGCCAGGGAAAGTTCCAATAACACTGTGATCTGCACGTGAGTGAACACCCAGTTCATTGGTTTTCGTGACGTTTTTGAAAAATCGAACGCATCGTGTACATAACACACATCGCTCTTGATCCAACATAACGTTTCGACCCAAATCGACTCGTTTGAGGGCATGATTTTTTTGAACATTGACACGATTGACATAAAAACCACTGTCCATATAATAGTCTTGGAGTTTACACTCGCCTGCTTGGTCACATGTGGGGCAATCCAATGGGTGATTGACCAATTGCAGTTCTAAAATATCTTTTCGAACTTTTTCAATTTTCTCACCCTTTGTTCGTACAATCATACCTTCTTTGACAGGAGTATCACAAGCAATTTGAGGTCGTTTTTGTCCTTCGATTTCTACCATACACATTCGACAGTTTCCATCTTTTCCCAGTGCTTGATGATAACAAAAATGAGGAATATGAATATTCTCTTCTAATAAAGCATCAATCAGCAAACTGCCTTTTTGTGCTTCAAACTCTTTATCATTTATTGATATCTTAACCATCTCACTCATTCTTTGTTATCTCCTTTAGTGGGGCACATAAATTTTTATTTACCTGTGTATAATTGTCTTGGTCGTGCAATTTTATGATTTGGATCTTGTTTTAATTCTGACCATTGTGTAATCCATCCAACTGTTCGTCCAATAACAAAGATAGGCGTAAACATTTCAACTGGAATTCTTAATGCTGTTAAAATCACACCTGAATAGAAGTCAATGTTTGGATATAATCCTCTTTGTTTGAAGTAATCATCATTTAACGCAGCTTCTTCAACGGCTGCTGCAACATCAAGCAGTTGGGAATCAAGATTTAATTCCACTCGTAATTTATCTTGTAATTTTTTAAGCGTTTCAGCTCGTGGATCTCTGTTTTTATAGACTCGGTGACCAAATCCCATCAATCTGAATGGGTCATTTTTGTCTTTGGCTTTAGCAATATAAGAAGGAACATTTTTAACATCGCCAATCATTCGTAACTGATCCATAACTTTTTCATTGGCTCCTCCGTGAGCTGAACCCCATAATGCAGCAATACCAGAAGCAATCGCTACATAAGGGTGTGCTTCAGTAGAACCTACGTTTCTTACAGTTGTAGTAGAGGCATTTTGTTCGTGGTCGGCATGAAGTGTAAAAATGGCATCTAACGCATCCACTTCCACTTGTTTGATCTCATCTTTTAAGCCACCGCCTAAGTTTTTCATTTTTCCACCCGGATAGGCTCGTAACATGTATAAGAAGTTTTCAGTGAAGTATCGATCAACATCAGGGTAAATCATTGGAACACCAATAGAGTTTCTGTATGCCATGGCTGCAATGGTAGGCATTTTTGCTACGATTCTTCGTCTCATTTCCATGAACTCTTTTTCATCTTCTAAGTTTAAATGCTCTTTATAAAATGTTGATAAAGCCATAACAGCTGCACCTAATGTTGCCATTGGATGTGCACCATCTGGGAAAGCATCAAAAATTCTTACCAATCCTTCATTAATAAATGATCGATGTCTGATCTCTAAATCAAAATCTTTAGACTCTTCTGGCGTAGGTAATTTCCCTTTCATAAGCAGATGACAGACATCTAAGTAAGAGTGTTTACCTGCAAGTTCTTCAATAGGATAACCACGATATCTTAATTCAGAGTTTTCACCATCAATAAAAGTGATTTTTGATTCACAACTTGCTGTTGATGTATAACCTGGATCGTAAGTAAACATACCTGAATCTTTGTAAAAAGTCGAAATATTTACAACATCTGGTCCTCTTGTACCACTTAAAATATCATACTCGTATGATTTACCATTTCGGTTATCCGTTAAAGTCATTGTATTCTTTGCCATTTTTTTCTCCTATTTTTAATTTAAATTTTATTTGTTAAACTCAGCGATAAATTCATCTTTGTATTTTTCAACAATACTTTTGATAATATCTTTAACTGCAGGTGCAAATACACATACGGTTTTACCATTCATTGTTTCACATACATCAAGAATTGTTGTAAGGTCCTCTTGCGAACCGTTCCCTTCTAAAATCTTTTTTAGAATCTTATCAATCCACCCCGTCCCCTCTCGACAAGGTGTACATTGTCCGCAAGACTCATGATGATAAAACTCAATTAAGTTTTTAGCCACATCAACCATAGAAACACCCTCTGGAATGATCATCATTCCTCCTGTTCCTAAGGTTGAACCAATATCCCACATCGATTCATAATCCAAATAGGCGTTTTCAACTTCTTGCGCCGTAAGAATTGGACACGATGCTCCTCCTGGGATAACCGCCTTTAGTTTTAAGCCGTCTTTCATTCCTCCACCAATCTCATTGATGACATCAATCATTTTGCACCCATATTGTAACTCATACACTCCTGGGTTTTTAACTGGGCCACTCATGGCAAACAGCATGGTTCCTGGTGCTTTTTCGGTTCCGTATTTGGTATAAGATTCATACCCATTTAATACAATGTTTGGAACAGAAGAGATGGTTTCAACGTTGTTGACGGTTGCGGGCATATCATAAAACCATTCACACTCTTTACCGTGTGGTTTTAATCGTGGATGTCCACGTTTTCCCTCAACCGATTCAATCAGTGCTGATTTTTCTCCACAAATATAAGCTCCACCGCCTCTGTGAACGGTAATATCAATTCTGTAGTCATATTTGTTCATCACTTTTGGACCAATAATTCCTGCGGCATAGGCTTCATCAATGGCAATATTAAGTCGGTCAATAAACCATTTGTACTCACCTCTGATATAAATGTACGCATCATGAGCTCCAATGGCATATGAGGAACAAATAATACCTTCAATCAAAAGATGTGGGTCGTATTGAAAAATTTGTCGGTCTTTAAATGTTCCTGGCTCTGATTCATCTCCATTGACAATTAAATATCGTGGTCGTTCATCCACTGGTGGCATCAGTTTCCATTTAGGGCCACAATGTGCTCCCCCACCACCTTTTCCTCTTAAACCACTTTTACAGACTTCTTCTGTGATTTCATCGGGAGTCATAGAAAAGGCTTTATCGATTGATTCGTATCGACCATGTTTTAAAGCCACTTCAAGTTTATGTGAATTGGGAATATCAAAGTTTTTACTGACGATTTTTACAATCATTTCATTGGCACCCATTATTTGCACTCCTTAATGATTTTATCCAGCTTTTCAACCGTTAAGTTTTCGTGGTATTGATGATTGAGTGCAATCATTGGAGCACCTCCACATGCCCCTTGACACTCCACTTCACTTAAATGAAATTTTCCATCAGGGGTAGTTTGCCCTGGTTCAATTCCCAATGTCTCTTTGATAAATTTTTTCAGTTCAGGCGCACCCATAATCATACAAGATAAGGTTTTACACAATTCTATGTGGTATGTTCCAATGGGTTTGAGATTGAACATCGTATAAAAAGTTGCAAATTCATAGACTTGAATAGGCGATTTTCCTAATTTTTCTGCCACATAAATCATCGCATCGGGACTGACCCATCCCTCTTGCTCTTGAACTAGCCATAAAGCGGGAAGCATCATTGAGTCAATCTTTGGATACTTTTTCGCGGTGATTTGAAATTTTTCTTCGTTTTCTGGCGTATATTTAAATTTTCCCATTATCTGTCAAACTCCCCTGCAATAAAGTTCATACTTGCCATTGTAATAACAGCATCGGCTAACATATCCCCTTCAACAATTTTTGAATATGCACCTAACGCATAAAAACAAGGCGGTCGACATTTGACTTTATACGGTGTTCCACTTCCATCACTGACGACAAAAAATCCTAATTCTCCGTTGGCAGCTTCTGTTGCGCTGTAAAATTCACCTTGTGGTACTTTAATCCCTTCAAAAGTGAGTTTAAATTGATTCATTAAGCCCTCTATATTTCCGTAAACATCTTCTTTTTTAGGCAATAAAACATCCGGTGCAATCACATTAACTTCACCTGAAGGAAGATTTTTCATCGCTTGTCGGATGATTCTCATGCTTTGTCTCATCTCTTCAAATTTACACATAATTCGGTCATAAACATCCCCATGACTTCCTAACACAACATCAAAATCAAATGAATCATAAAAATAGTATGGATTGGCTTTTCGAATATCATAATTGACACCTGCTGCTCTTAAGTTTACTCCCGTAATTCCAGCACTAAGGGCAAACTCTTTGGTAATAACACCCACATCTTGTGTTCTGTCATGGAAAATTCGGTTGTGTTCAACTAAGCTTAGTGCATCGTCAATCCCTCTTTCAACGGCTTTTAAAACATCTTCTAAATCACCAGCAAAACCATCGTATAAGTCATATTCTAATCCACCAATTCGTGTATAAGAGTTGGTTAATCTGGCACCCGTTAATTTTGAAAGTAGGTCATAGGCTTTATCTCTGGCTGAGAAGATAAACCAAAAGTTGGTTAATCCCCCTAAGTCAACCATATTAGCTGCATTACAAACGATGTGGTCAATGATTCTTGAAAGCTCACCAATAATCACACGAATAAATTGGGCTCGTGGAGTAATTTCTAAACCTAACATCTCTTCAATCGTTTTACAATAACCAATGTTATTTAAAATAGCACTACAGTAGTTAAGTCGGTCTGTGTACGGAATGATTTGTGAGTAGGTATGGTTTTCGCAACTTTTTTCAAAGCCTCGGTGTAAGTACCCAATTTCTGTCACACAGGCTTTGATGGTTTCCCCTTCAAGTGCCATAAAGTTTCGAATGGTACCGTGAGAAGCTGGGTGAGAAGGACCAATATTGATCAACATCAGTTCATCTTGTTCTTTGGCATTGTAGCCTTTTGATTCTAATAATGGGGTCATCTCATCCATTAATGATTCGGTCTCTTTACACGGTTGATAATGCGTAATGGCATAATCTTTTCGTAAAGGATGCCCTACAAATTCATGATGATTTAATACCCGCTTTAAGTTAGGATGATTTTTGAAAATAATGCCATATTGGTCATACGTTTCTCTTTCAGCCCAATTGGCGGCATAAAAAATATCTGAAAGTGAATCAACCGTTAAGCTGTTATTGTCGACAAAAGTTTTAATGGTAACGGTTTTTTTAAATGAAGCGTCACGCAAAATATAAATTAAGGCAAAACGGTGGTCAGATTTAATCGGATATTTAAGATAATCAACAGCCGTAATATCAAGTAACAAAGTGAATTGATCTTTGTTTTTGAGCGTTAAAACAGTTTCTCTTAATTTGCTGGGGTCAATAATCATGTCTGGCTTAAGCATCTAAATACCCCTTGAAATTTTTAAGTCGGTCTTTGATAATGGATTCATCTTGTGATTTTTCTTGTATTCTCATAATAGCATCTAACACCGCTTCTGGTCTAGGAGGACACCCTGCAATATATTCATCAACAGGAATAATCGTATCAATACCTTGTACGGTGGTGTAGTTGTCGTAAAATCCGCCTGAACATGCACAAGCACCCATAGAAATCACCCATTTAGGCTCACACATTTGATCATAAATTTTTTTCAATACAGGGGCTTGTTTAAATGAAATTGTTCCAGCAACAATCATTAAGTCAGCTTGTCTTGGAGAAAATCGTACGACTTCAGCTCCAAATCGTGATAAGTCGTATCGAGCAGCTGCTACGGACATAAACTCAATCCCACAGCAAGCTGTTCCAAATACCATTGGCCACATAGAGTATGATCTTGCCCAGTTTACGGCTTTATCTAATTTTGTTGTAACGACAGAGTCGCCAAAAATTGCTTCTGCTCCTAATCCCATGAAAGTGCCTTTTTCTTATAAATGTAGAGTAATCCTGCAAAGAGTAATCCCATAAAAATAAACATTTTAATTAAACCAAAATATCCCAATTCTAAAACGTTGACCGCCCATGGAAACATAAATACAATCTCTACATCAAACAGCAGAAATGAAATTGCCACCAAATAAAATTTAACCGCAAATCGTAATTTTGTTCCACCAACTGGGTGTGATACCCCTGATTCATACACTTTGTTCTTTTCCACATCATCTTTATTTTGAGGTCCTAAAAAGCGTGACAGCAAAAAAACTGACACTAAAATGGCACCGACTAAAACAAAAATTACTGAAGATAACAGTAGTTCATTTGACATAGTTTTATTCCCATAAGTTTTATTATTTGATGATTGTACTATATTTTAAAAAACAAAAGGTTTTTTTGCCCAGTTAAATAGTTTAAATTTTGCTAAATGAGAAGAAAGGTAATACTTTAATCCCACACTGTTTAGTCAAGATTAGAAGTAAGTATTGATATTTTTTAAGTATTTATTAAGATGACTCGAAGGGAGCGCAACATTGAGTCTAAAATGCTTAGAGCCGTTTTTACCAAAGCTTGTGCCATCATTCAATGCAATTTTTACATCATTGAGTAATCGTTCTTTAATTTCCAAGTGTGTATATTCGTAACAACTAAAGTCAAGCCAAATCAAGTAAGTCGCCTCGGGTTTACAAAATTTTATTTGTGTGGATTTTAATAACTTTTGCGTCACTTCAATGTTCTTTTTTAAATACGATAAAAGTTGTTCCAGCCAAATATCACCCTTTTCATATGCTGCTTGAGTGGCAACGGTACCAAAGACATTAATGCTTTGAATTTCTCGGGTTTTTACTACATCATCAAAGGTTTTTTTCATTTCTTTATTTTCACAAATGGCATAAGCACAATTAAGTCCCGCAATGTTAAATGTTTTTCCAGCAGAATTAAGCGTTAGCGTGATGTTTGAAATCTCTTTGGAAAGTGACGCTAAGGGGGTGAATTTTTTAAAAACCAAATCGGCATGGATTTCGTCGCTGATGATGGTAATATTATGCTCCAAACAGATATCAGCCAGTGCTTGCAGTTCTTCTTTATCCCACACTCGACCCACAGGATTATGAGGAGAACAAAGGGTTAATATTTTGGTTTTTGGGGTAATTTTTTGTTTTAAGTCTTCTAAATCCATGGTGTAATAGCCATTTTCTTCTTTTAAAGGATTATAGACAACGTTACGCTTGTTGTGTTTAATACAATTAAATAAAGGAAAGTAAACAGGGGTTTGTACAATGATTTCATCGTCTTGTTCACTGAATGCCTCAATGGCTGCACTGTATGCGGGTACGACACCATTTAAAAAACTCAAGCTTGACGTTTGGATTGCCCAATTATGCCGTTTAAGCATCCAATTTTTCACGCTGTTTTGAAGTTTAGGTGTAATAATTCCATAGCCATATACACCGTGTAAAGCTCTTTGTACAATCGCATCATTAACAAAAGGTGGCGTTTTAAAATCCATGTCAGCTACCCATAAAGGATTGACATCTTCTTTGCCAAAATAGTGTTCTAATCCATCGTATTTAGCACATTGGGTGTTTTTTCGTTCAATGATTTCATCAAAATCATAGATTATTTTTTCCAAGCAAATTCTCCGATATTGGTTAAAAGGGCATTTAAATGATTTTTTACAGCACTAATGTCTTTGATATTTCTGCCTTGAAGTACTAAAATTCCATCGCTGTTCAAACGCTTTGGCAACTCATTTAAAAATGTCTCTACACAATACAATTCATTAAAATCATTCGTAACTAAAATGAGGTCATATCCTTTAAAATGAGGTTTTAAATTGCATGAATCGCCTTGCCAAAACTGGCAATTTTTAATTTTTTGCTCCTCTTTTTGGTTTTGAGCGTTTAAAATATTTCGAGCCGTAAAATCAATGCCCGTAACATTTTTATACGTGTGAGCCAATAAAAAGGTTGCCGTACCATAATAACATCCCAAATTCAAAGCAGAATTGTGTTTAAAGGGTTTGTTATACGCAAAGACAGTTTGCACAGCGTCTTTAAAAAACGCCTCTTCTTCATCTTTGAAGATGTGTGTTTTTTGCTCTTGAGTTTGGTTGTATGTGGAGGCAACTTCCACATATCGAAATCCTGCGTGTTGAGGAAAATGTCGTCTAAACGCGTATCGTGATTCTTTTAAGAGTTCATTTCCTGTAGAAATAAAAGAGCCCCCTTTAAAAATATTGTGTCTGCCATCAAATGTAGGCACTGAAAAATCATCGTATAATGGATGTACTTCAAAACCTTCAAAGCCATCTATGGCTGTCGTTGTCCATTGCCATACATTGCCTAATACATCATAAAAACCATTGCTTTGAAACATATCAACTGGACAAGCAGAGCTGTAATGTTCTAAATTGATGTTAAAAGGGGCAATCTTTTTCCAATTTTTTTCATCGGCTGCTTGAGAAAACTCTTTTAACGCATGCCAAAGGGCTTCACTGGGAAGAGTAATGTGGGTGTTGGTTTGTTGGCTTTTCCAAGCACAAAAAGCTTGGGCTTCTAAATAATTGACATCAACAGGCCAATTTAAAGGCAAGGGAATGATGTTGGTCATGGTACGATAGTCATAGCCTTGAGCATTTGGAATCCAAAAAATAGGGTGTTGGGCATTTTTATAGGTTTTCCAAGCAACTCCTTCTTTGCTCCAAAACTCATCTTTGTTGTAGCCATCATCTTGGACAAATTCTAAAAACTCGCCGTTGCTGACCAAATATTTTGAGGCTTTAAAGCAAGGCGTTTGCTCTTCAAAAAAACCGTATTCATTGTCCCAACCGTAAAACTCATCCTCTTTTTGTTTGTTCAATACAATACTCAAAGAGGGAACTTCTAACAGTTCATTGGTGGGGTTTACGCCATACTCTTGACACTCAACGCCAAAGGAATTGGGCTTGACACACTCTATGGGCAGTTGACGATGTAATACCGAAGAAGTTTCGATATGTATTTTTTCATGTTCAATGCCCATTATAATGACCCACATAGGGTTTTCCCATGAAATGGGCAGTGTAAATGAGCAGCTTTGAATGTAGTTTGAAACAACCTCTTTGGCTTTTTGTCGGTATTCTCTGACATCTTGCACTGTTGGCCACGCATAGTTGTCATTATTTAAATCATCCCACGACATTTCATCGACACCAATGGCAAAAATTGATTCAAAATGAGGATTGATTCGCTCACTAATATAGCCACCTAAAATCAATTTATTGATATAAAATGTTGAAGTATGCCCATAATAAAAAATGAGTTTATGACGTAGGGGTTCGGGTTGCATATAAAAAACTTCATCGTTGATGAAAACATCGTCAAACAGTTTTTCAAATAGGGTGTAAGTTTTTAAAAAATAGTTTAAAATTTCGTGTCGTTTCTCTTGTATTGTTCCTGAGTGTAAATTAATATTTCGTGTAATATACTCTTTCATACTTAACCTTTAATTGTGTAGATATAATAATAGTTAAATCTTTCTTTATTAATTTTAAAATAAGCAAGAGTTGGATACATATATAAAAAAATAATCAAAGGGTTACTATGACCAACAATGAACTTATGCAAGAAGATTTAAACTATATTTTTCATCCTTGTTCTCAAATGAAAGACCATGAAACTTTGCCTTTGATTCCGATTAAAAAAGGGTATGGAGCGTATATAGAAGATTTTGAGGGCAATGCGTATTTGGATGGTATCAGCAGTTGGTGGGTCAATTTATTTGGACATTGCAATCCTTATATTAATGAAAAAATTGCTTTACAACTTCAAGATTTGGAGCATGTTATTTTTGCAGGATTTACTCATAAGCCTGCCATAGATTTAGCCAAACGACTTGTTGCCCTTACGCCTGAACCACTGCAAAAACTCTTTTTTGCAGATAACGGTTCAAGTGCCATTGAAATCAGTCTTAAAATGGCATTTCAATATTTTAAAAATAAAGGAGAAACAAGACCACTGTTTGTCTCACTAGAAAATTCGTATCACGGTGAAACCATGGGAGCATTGGCGGTCAGTGACACAGGGCTTTATAAAGAGGTTTATGAAGAGATTTTAATCAAAACCTTACACGCTAAAAGTCCAGCATTGCATGATGAAAAAGAGGCGTTAGAGCATATGAGAGAAATTTTACAAAAAAATTCTGGCAAAATTTGTGCGGTGGTAGTTGAACCTTTGGTTCAGTGTGCAGGGAGTATGAAAATGTACGATGCCTCGTATTTAAAAGCTCTACGAACATTGTGTGATGAGTTTGGCGTATTTTTAATTGCCGATGAGATTGCCGTAGGGTTTGGACGCACAGGTACGATGTTTGCTATTGAACAAGCGGGGATTTGCCCTGACTTTTTATGTTTATCAAAAGGCATAACAGGCGGTTACATGCCTTTATCGGTGGTGCTGTTTACTCAAGATATTTATGATGCATTTTATTGTGATTACTATGAAGGAAAGTCTTTTCTAGATTCGCACTCCTATACGGGCAATACGATTGCTTGTGCAGTTGCCAACGCTGTTTTGGATATATTTGAACATGAAAATATTATAAAAACGAATCAAGAAAAAATCAATTTCATCAAAGAAGAGACGCAAAAATTTAAAAGCTTGGATAATGTTTTGGAAGTGCGTCAACGAGGGATGATTTGTGCCATTGAACTTAAAGGCTATGATTCTAAAGCGCGTATTGGACTGACTATTTTTCAAGAAGCATTAAAACAAGGGGTCTATATACGACCTTTGGGGCATGTGATTTATTTTATGCCACCTTATATTTTTACACAAGAGCAGTTAAAAAAGATGATTGAGACCACCTATGCGATTGTTAAATCGCTGTGAAATATTAAATTGGATAGAATAACAAAAAATTAAAAATTGGAAAAATGATGAAAGAAGCCATTGCACTTTTAAAAAAACATAATTTACTCAAAATTATTGATGAAGAGTTGGATATCTATTTAGAAATTCCTCATGTTGCCTATGTTGAGGTGAAAAGACCCGATTCTAAAGCGATTTTATTTACCAATGTTGTTGATAAAAAAAAGAATAAAAAGTTTGATATCCCTGTATTGATGAACGTATTTTGTAATGAAGAAGCAGTACAACTTTTTATTGGTGATGGCGATAAAATTGGACGAGAGATTGAAAGCTTACTTAAAATGAAGCCACCCACGACTTTTTCAGAAAAACTCTCAACCTTTGGAAAACTCTTTGCACTTAAAAATACCATTCCTAAAAAACTCAAAGGAAAAGGAGAGTGTCAACAAGTCATTAAACTAGGAGATGAGGCTAAACTCTCTGATTTACCGATTCTAACCACATGGGAGCAAGACGGTGGTCCTTTTATTACTATGGGGCAAGTCTATACGACTTCACTGAATGGGGAGCTTAAAAACTTAGGAATGTACCGATTGCAAGTCTATGAAGACAACACCTTAGGAATGCACTGGCAAATTCATAAAGATTCAAACCATTTTTTCCATGAGTATAAAGCTGCAGGTAAAAAAATGCCTGTAAGTATTGGAATTGGTGGGGATCCTATGTACATTTGGTGTGGTCAAGCACCGTTGCCCATTGGTATTTTTGAGTTGATGTTGTACGGTTTTGTTAAAAATAAAAATGCTCAACTCGTAAAAAGTATCACCAATGATATTTATGTGCCCAAAGATAATGATTTTATTATTGAGGGGTTTGTGGATCCGAGTAAATTAAGAATCGAAGGACCATTTGGAGATCATACCGGGTACTACACGCTTGAAGAAGAGTATCCTTTTATGGAAATAACCGCCATTACTCATAAAAAAGAGCCTACGTATTTGGCTACAGTTGTGGGAAAACCTCCATTGGAAGATAAGTATATGGGACATGCCACAGAGCGAATTTTCTTACCGTTACTTAAAACCACAGCCCCTGATTTGATTGATTATTATATGCCTGAAAATGGGGTGTTTCACAATTTAATCTTAGCCAAAATCAAAACACTTTACCCAGGGCATGCCTCTCAAATGATGCACGCCTTTTGGGGAGTAGGGCAAATGAGTTTTGTCAAACATGCTATTTTTGTAGGAGAAGATGCTCCTTCTTTAACCAACCATGAAGCCATCGTTGAACATATTTTAAATCGAGTTAATTTTGACAATATATTGGTTTCTCGTGGCGTGGTTGATGCCCTTGACCACAGCAGTCCAAAATTTGCCGTAGGGGGAAAACTGGGGCTTGATTGTACAGCAGATGAGATTGATGAACTGGGAATTACACTTTTAAGCGATGATGAGTTACTTCAAAAAATGCAACACATCAGCAATGAGATAAAAACCTTGAAACAATATTTTACGCAAACCAAAAATCCCATTTGTGTCATTGGGGTGGATAAAACACGCAATCAAAAATATCTTTTAGAGGAGTTAAAACCTCTGTTTGACCATATCAAAATATTGGTTATCGTTGATGAAGCTAAAAACAGCGTAGACAATCCTTATATGCTCGTATGGAGAGTAACCAATAACATTGACTCCAATCGAGATTTATACCTCTATGGACATACCATTTGCCTTGATGCGACCAATAAAAACAGCCACGACAACTTCAAACGACGATGGCCCGATGACGTGGATTGCACCAAAGAAGTGATTGAGTCATTAGTAAAACGTGGAATCATAGAAGTCGATGAGGTGTTTGAAAAGCAGTTTAGGTTGTGCAAGTAAGTATGTATTGGTTGATGGTGAAGAGTTTATAGTTTATAGTAAATAACAAAGCAAGAAAGAGTGTTGAAACCCCGTGTTTAAATACTCGTCACTATTTACTTCTTACTTCTCACCACTCACCACTCACTTCTCACTCCCAAAACAGTTACATATGAAGCTGTATCTTATTAGTAGCAAATTGATGTATTAATATTTGAATCAAATTTTGATAGGGTACACCATTTTCCAACGCTTTCTTTTTAAGTTCGTACATATCATTTTCATTGACTCTTAAAGAAATGGCTTTTTTCTTTTGGTTTTTAATATATGATTGCAACTCTAAGAGACGAGTATCAAGGTTATTTTTGCTTTGCCACTCATCATTTTCTACACTGTGTAAAATGTCAAGTTCGTAGGCATCTAATTTTGGCATGTTAAACTCCTTTATTGTATTTTTTATTCATTTGCCGTGAGGGTATAATGGTTTTTAAAAATATTGAAGTCTCATCTTCAACATAGGGAACTAAATAAACATAATCTTTAATTTCAACCAAAATAATAAAAATATTTTGGTGAGGATATTTTTCTTTATTGGGATGTTCTATATCATCAAGCAATTTACCACTTTCAATGGCTAAAATGACATCTTCAAAACCTATGTCTCGTTGTGCTTTTAACTGTTCATTTTTTTCAAGGCTGTAACGAATAGACTTGTTTTTAATCATATTAACTTACCTTTATATATACAATGTATATTATTGTAATTTAGAAAAATTGTCAATAGGTTAGATTGTTCTTGGTATTTTTATGCTTTTAAGAGAGTGAAATTTTAAATGCCCAAAAATGTTTTCAACTGTCGTTTGTTTAAAAATGGAATTTTTAAGTAAAAAAATAAAAAATAATTTTATCAAATCCTATTTTGTGACATTGTTTTATTATAATACTTGTATAAAACACAACAAGGAACTAAAAATGGTTTATATGAATAGTAAACATGACCTACTTAATGATGAGGGATATCTTTGGAAATCAACAGGTAAATTTATTCCTGCGGACAGCATTTATTAAGTAGAATTGATTCAAGCACCAACGTATAAAGCAAGATCTATTCCTTTTTTTCTCTTTGCATGGTTTATCTTTAACACGCAAGGGATTTCAAGAGGAGTTGGGATTTCAAATGGATTTGCTATTGGAGTAGCAGTTTTTCTTATTATTGTTGGTTTTTTGTTTCTGACTTATTATCGAGCACAGGTTATCTTGAAAGATAAATCAGGTAAAAAACTTTCTACAATTAATGTTACTTCAACGGCTCTTTATGAGTGTTTTAAAAAGTTCTTAAAAAATAAAGAAAAACGACAACGCTCTTAAAAACAGCAAGGTTTCGTGTGATCTCTCGTTCCCAACTTTTAGTTGGGAATAGATACTAAAATTATAACCATCCCAAAAAAATCTAAACAAGTTTGTCTTTTAACTACTCGTCACTCGTCACTATTCACTTCTCACCACTCACCTCCCCCAAAAAAAAAGCTATCGAAATAACTCCGAATGATTTCCTGTTCGAACAAGTGCGAGTTCTAAAATATTTGCATCAATTCTATAAATTAAGAGTAAATCGGGTTTTATGTGGCACTCTTTGCAGTCTTTGTAGTTTCCTATAAGTTTATGGTCTTTATATTTGGGGTCTAAAACTTCATTGTTGGCTAAGCGTATAATGATTTTTTTAACCTCTTCTTTGTCTTGAGATGATAACTTTTTATAATCTTTTTTAAACGCAGATGTACGAAATATTTGATACATTAATTGTCCAAGTCATCAAACAGTTGTTCGATATTATCAAACTTCTTTCCTTTTTTTTGTTCAAGTTCGTTGAGTGCTTTTTGGGTTGTTTTACTTGGAAGTTTTAATTCAAAAGGCATACCTTGATTAAGTACAATCATGTTATTAAATACACTTATAGCTTGTGAGTAGTTAAGTCCCATTTTATGTAATATTTCTTTTGCTTGAGTGTATGTTGACTCATCAACCCGAATGGTCGTTTGCGTTTTCATAATAGATTAATCCTTGTAAGTTTTAAATTATTATATCCCAAACAACATACAAATGTCAATAATTTATTTTACTCGTCACTTTTCACCATTCTTTATTCACCATTCACTACTCACTCTACTCATCCTGCTTTCACTCCATTTTTCCCATGCTCTTTGACATAGTACATTAAATTATCCACACGAGTTAAGGCACTGTTTGCTGTATCCTCGTCTTGCAATTGGGTCACACCAAAACTGCAGGTAACGGTTTGATTGATTTGAAAGTTAAAATTTTCAATTTTTTCTTTTAAATGAAGGGCTGCAATGGTGGCTTGTTCTAGGTTGGTTTGGGTTAAGACAATTAAAAACTCTTCACCGCCCCAACGTCCTACTTGATCAGTGGATCGAATACTGTTTTTGGTTAATTGGGCTAAATCGATTAACACGGTATCGGCTAAATTGTGTCCGAATGTATCGTTGATACGTTTAAATCCGTCAATATCAAAGAAAATAATCGACACTGGAGTATTATATCGTTTTGCACTGTTGAGATTCTCTTGCAAGATGGTATCAATTTGACTGCGATTATTGATTTTGGTTAGGGTATCAATGGTGGCTGCTTTATAGAGTTTTTGTTCTGTAATTTTTCGTTTTTCAATCTCTTGTTTGAGTCTGACATTATAAAAACCAAAAATCAAAAGACAAAGAAACAAGGGCACCCCTAATTTATAGAGCAAACTGTAATCCGTATGAGAAGCGTAGAGGATTTTAAAATATTTTTCCTCGATTTGATTGAGGCTTTCTTCATCTAAACTTTCAATGGCTTTATTAAGTAGCCCAATTAGCTCAGACTCCTTTTTATGTGCCATATAACGCAAATCATAGCTATAAGAGGTGGTGCCAGAAATCTTTAGATTGGAAAAATTGCTTGATTTGATGTGATGTGTTAATGTAGGCAATACATCAATAAAGGCAAACGCTTTATTGGATGCCAAAAGGTCCAATGCCATTTTGCTGTTTTGAACTTCAATAAAATTAATTTTAGGGTATTGCGTTTTTATTTTTTTGGCAATAAGAGTGTTTTTAACCAATAAAACCGTTTTATGATTGAGTTGATTCATGCTACTAATAAACTCTTCATTGTTTCGTGTGGCAATTGCATAGGGGTAAGATTTTATGATATTGGAATAAATCATATCTTCTTGGGTGGTTGTATCATAACTGAGTTGAAGTTTAACACTGTGTGAAGTTTGTTTGAGCCGATTTTCAACGACATTGGGGGTTAATAGAGGTTCATAATGGGAAGAGAGTTGAATGTTTTTTCGAAGTTGTTCCCAAATATCAATGGCAATTCCTCGTACAAAATCTGTGTCATACAAATAAAAAGGTTCAAAATTTTCTGTCAAATAAGTAACCTTTTGTTTTTTGATAAACTCTTTTTCTTCGGGTGAAAATAAAAGCAATTTATTGTTATAAATAAAATCGGTTAAATTCATTTTAAAATTTTTAGTAAAACCTAAAATTGAGTAGATTTTTGCAATCTCTTCTACTTTTTCTTGATCAAGATGACCTAAAGCAACCCCCGTATTGAGTGCCAACTCTTTTAACACATACGCTTCATATAAAAGAGCATCCAACGTTCTGTTTTGAGTATTGTATTGATTAAAAATCAAATTGACGGTTTCACTGATATTATCAAAGGCATATTGCCATCCTTTTAAAGAAGCTTTATAAAAATGATAGACATCAATGGGATTGTCTTTGAGTTCTTTTTGAGAGGTGAATAAAATGCCATCGTAAAAATTAAATCCATAATCTTTGGGATTAAAAATTGTGTAAGGAATCTCTTTCATTTCCAAAGCATAAGGTTCATTGGAGATATATGCTCCCACAGCATCGGTTTTCTTTTCAATTAAATCCTTGATATTATAAGTATGATTTTGAAAGTTTAACTCTTTTAAATCAACACCATTACTCACAAGCATGGCATGAATAGCAACCGTACCTATGGCATCATTGGTGAGCATAATATTTTTGTGTTTTAAATCAGCTATTGATTTTAATTGAGAATCTTCCAGTGCCAATAAAATCAAAGGAGAATTTTGGAAAATGGCAAATAAAGCAACAATATCATTGCCTTTGATTTTATCCAAAATAACAGAAGAACGACCTATACTGTAAGTTGAAATGCCTTTAAGAACATCTTGAGTCAAATTGACGTTATTGTTCATCTCTTTAAAAGAGACATCCAACCCATACTCTTTATAGTATCCTTTTTCTTTGGCAACATAATACCCTGCAAACTGGAATTGATGCAACCAAGGCAGTTGCAAACTCACTTTTCGCAAAGGCTCTTGGGCAAATAAAGAACCACAAAACAGCAGTAAAATAGTACAATATAAATAAATATTTTTCATACAAAAATTGTACTACAAATACCTAAAAAAGGCAATGCTATGTATTAGTCCATAACATTTGGCACTGAGGATTATTTTCAATAAGATATTGTACAGGAGTTTTCATTAGTAAACTATGATGTGGTATTTTAGTATTATAATCGATAAGCCAATTTGCCATTTCTTT
>Ga0265293_10001963_pt1 | contig 43157 bp, 43 predicted proteins | sample Munlanlewell138R_FD_192505 | JGI IMG/M metagenome (GOLD analysis project Ga0265293, IMG submission 192505) | Leachate microbial communities from a municipal landfill in Southern Ontario, Canada - Leachate well 138R | ecosystem: Engineered > Solid waste > Landfill > Unclassified | place: Canada...
TGGGATTACTGCAACACCTCTTTGAATAAGCCAGCGTAACACTACTTGTGCAATGGATTTGTTGTACTTCTTACCAATGGAAGCCAATAGTTCGTTTTTAAAAAGGTCATTCTTGCCCTCTGCGAATGAAGCCCAAGACTGAATTTGTACTTTGTTTTCTTTTAGGAATTGCTGTGTTTCAATTTGCTGATTGAAAGGGTGCGTTTCTATCTGATTAACGGCCGGTACAATTTCATTGAATATAATCAAATCCATAACCCTGTCTGGGTGGAAATTGCTAACGCCAATAGCCCTTATTTTTCCTGCTTTGTACAGTTCTTCCATTGCCCGCCAAGAACTATGAATATCGCCTATTGGCTGATGAATAAGATATAAATCCAAATAATCCAACTGCAATTTGTTCAGGGATTTTTCAAAGGCTTTTTTTGTCTTTTCGTAGCCTGTGTCCGTTGCCCAAAGTTTGGTAGTGATAAACAGTTCATTTCTCGCCACACCGCTTTTTTTGATTGCATTGCCTACGGCTGTTTCGTTTCCGTAAACTGTGGCTGTATCAATAAGGCGGTAGCCTGTTTGTATTGCGGTTAAAACGCTTTGCTCACACTCTGCAAGATCTGTTACCTGAAAAACACCCAAACCTAAAATGGGCATTTTTACACCGTTATTTAATATTACTTCTTCCATTTTTTACTTTGATTTATGAGTTTTAATTACACCGTCCAAAACTTTCTGTGCTGATTTTGCTTCTTTTTTTCCTATGGTTGATTTAATGATATCTACAAACTGTTGTAACTGTTCGGGTGTTAAACCTACATTCAGGCAAATCGCCAAATGCGAACGGAGCATCGGCTCTGCATTGCCAATCGAGCTGATTACCGAAACTGTTACCAGTTCTCTTTCGGCATAGGTAAGTACATCCCTTTCAAAAATATCCGCGAACAGGTGTTCTTTCAGGAAAGTGTCTATGGTCGGTGCAAAAGCCGAATATCCCGAAAGTGTTTCGGGTTGGGGTGTTTGGGTGAGTTCTCCTAAAATCTTCTTACCCCTTTCATACTTGTTACCATCATCGTTTATGGGAGAGGCATCCGCACCCAATTCATCGGTAATACCGTTGGCTTTCCTCTCGTCCAGCACTTCCATGAAAGTTTGCAGTCCACGGATACTGCGGGGAAATCCGCAATAAGCGTAAAGATGTACCAATGCTTCCTTTATCTGGTTGACAGTAAGTCCGGCATCAAGTCCGGCATTCAGTTCTGTTTTTAACTTCTCCAAATCACCTTTAGCGGTAAGTGCGGAAATGGTGATTATCTTTCTTTGTTTCTCGTCCAACATTTTGTTTTGTGCATTTATATTACCGGATATACCCAGTAACAGCGTGATTATTGCTACGTATAAACTTATTTTCTTCATTTTCTTATATAGTACGTTTGTCTTCCTATTATTAATCCTGCAAAACCATGTTTGAAATCATTCTCTCAAGTTGTTCGATAGGTACATTGTAGAAACGTTGATCTTTATTCAATGAACGCATTACCCCCATCTCTGCATCGCTTAATGTAAAGTCGAATATTCGGATATTCTCCCTGATATGATTTGGATCAGTTGCACCGGGGATTACTGAGAACCCCTCCTGTGTGTGCCATCGAAGGATAACTTGTGCTATACTTTTGTTGTGCGCATCTGCAATTGTTTTGATAGCTGGGTCTGATAGCAGCTCTTCATTTCCGTGCCCTAACGGATACCAACATTCCAAAATGATTCCATAAGGTTTTATCTTCTCCCGTATATCTTGCCGTTGGGCATAAGGATGACATTCAATTTGCAGTGCGACAGGTTTAATCTTCATACCATCTACGATGGCACGAAAACCCTCGTCGGTAGCATCAAAATTACTGATCCCTAATGAACGTACCTTTCCTGCTTCAACAGCCTTTTCCATCGCTTTCCAGGCACTTACATAGTCGCCTATAGGTTGATGAATATAAAGTAGGTCGATATATGTTGTTTGAAGCCTTTCCAGCATTTTATCTATTGATTCAAGAGTATTGCCATTGGCATAATCCGATGGCCATAATTTACTTGCAATCCAAAACTCTTCACGTGGAATACCACTTTCAATCATGGCTTCACCGAGAACACGTTCGACCCGATATACATGAGCCGCATCAACATGCCGGAAACCATTCCGAAAGGCTTCAAGACACGCTTCTTTTGCTATTTCCTGGGTTGGAATAGCGAAAGTTCCTATTCCTAATTGTGGCATTTCTAAACCATTATTTAATTTTATCATTGGAACAGTAGCACTCATATCCTGTGCGTATGTGCCATGCACGCTTATTATCTGTAAACCCAACAAAAGAAACGATACGATCAGGTATCTTCTTTTTAATTCTCTATTTCCCATGATGCAAATTTTTATAAATTAATTATTTACTGTTATTACTCCGATTTCATTCAGCCAATTTGTAACATCGGCATTCTTGTCTATTGTCCCAAATCCATCCAGATGCTTGGAATTAGGTGTTAGTTCTACTATTTTAGCCAATGTTTCATCCCTGTAGGTTTCTTCATAAGTACAAAATGGTATAATTGTTTTCCCGGAAAAATCGTAATTATCACTTTTCAGAAAAGACCATATCACCATAGGTGCAGTATGCCACCATACAGGACAACCAACAAATACGATATCATACTCGTCCATATCTTCTACAACCGTTTTAATTCGGGACGCACGCCTTTGTCCCGTTCTTCCCTTGCTACTTCGGTACATGTTTTATATTCCGTAGGATATGGTTTGACAGTTTCTATCCTGAACAAAGTACCACCAGTATGCTTTACTATATTTTCAGCAACCTGTTTTGTTGTTCCACCCCAACTAAAGAAAGCTACAAGAATTTTGTGGCCTGTAACCTCCGATGGTGTTTCGTTGTTATTTGTTTCTGAAAATGCAGCTGACGAAATCCTATTAATGCCATAAGTATTATAAAATAAATCCTCATGATTATTTAACTAAAGCTATTTCCCGTAACCACTCTTTTACGTCCTCTTGTACTTGTTTCTCTTTTTCTCCTTCCATCACGAACAAAATTCCGTCCCTTTCGACACCGCCTTTGGTTGAATAACCCCCCAATAGGGTGCTATTGGGGCATAGTTCCTCTATAGTACGGAAACCGCTACCCACACCGTAACCGGCATGAGTATTAAAAGGAATGATAACCTTTCCGCTTAAATCATATTCGTTCAGAAAACTTTTCATCGGTGGCGGCAATTGCATCCCCCAGGTTGGGAAACCGACAAATATATAGTCGTAGGTTCCGATGTTATCAATCTTTGTTTTGAGTGGTGGCAGATAGCCAGTCCTGTTTTCTTCGGCTACCTGATTAACGGTTGTCTGGTAATGTTCGGGATAGGGGTTACCAGTTCCAATGCGACCAATGTACCACCCACGTTCTTTTGGATCATTTCAGCTACTGCCTGTGTATTTTTAGTCCGTGACAAATAGACGATCAGTGTCCGTTCGGGATCTATTGTTGATTCTGAAACCGCCGGTTGATCGTCCCTACATGATGAAGTGAGAAGAACAGTCGCCAACCCTATTATATGGATAAATGATGTAAACATTTTCATTATTGTTATTCTTTTTCAGTTCAATCCAAATTCTTTTGTTTCAACCATTCTGACAATAAATCTGCTATTTCGATATTATTGAGGTCTGAAAACGGAAAATGGGTATTACCTTTAATCCCGATTTCAGGCAGATGCACTACTGTTACATCACCACCATACTTGTTTACTACATCCCTCCATTTCCTTGCCATTTCCAGACGGGTGCGCCAGCCATCGATGCCGGGGTTTTCTATCTGTTTTTCAGGAATAAAGTCGCCATAGTATATGATGATGGGGATTTTTGTGAGTTTCATAAAATCCTCCATCGATACACTATTGGCTGTAAGTGCTCCAGAGGAACCGGGTATAGGATCGGGCACTTCGTCCTCGGGGAATACAAACCCGCTTCCGGGTTCATAAGATGCGATAGCCTTTACATTGGGATTACCTATGGCGGTCAACCACCCGAACCCTCCCGAATGGGAGTGTGTTACAAGAACACCTTTACCTATTTTGCTGAAAAGTTCTGAAATTGAGGAAGTGATTACCTGCGTATCAAATTCTCCCATATTCGGGGTCATTTGCCGGAAATACTGGTTGAGTGTTTCTGGACTCCTGTCAAATTGTACGCCCTCGAAAAAATCAGGCCATACACCCAACCGGAACGTACTGAACCACTCCTGCTCGTCCGGGATCGGGTTTATGGTAACCGGTACGGTACTGCGCCCGGCATTGCCCCGTCTGGGTTGGGTAATGAGATATACACCAAAGCCACGACGCAGGAAAATATTCTGAAATCCTTCCCGTCCGTCGGGGGTTGTCTCCCATGTTTTCGAGAATTGTCCTATGCCGTGCCAGAACACCAAAGGCAGTTTGCGGGATTTGACAGGAATTTGATAGGTAATATATGCGTGATCACCGTGGAAAGTCTGTCCCTCCGGTGTACGGGTGATCGGGTTGAATGTCCCCGGATTGGTGATTACACTCCCGCCCACGGCAAAACTACCCTGCTGTTCAATTACCAGAGGTTCCTTTTTCGGATCGACCCACTTTTCAATCACGTCCAATCTTGCTTTCTTCGGGTCATGCGTTCCTGCAGCCGAACCGTCAAGACTGAACTCGATTATTTCGTTACTTTGAGGATTATAAAGAGGCCACTCGGGTAATCCGCTACCGTTAGGATTGCCGGTCTTTGCAAAGTTTGCCCAGTAGGTATTCATCATCCTTGCCACCTCCCTGTCTTCGGGTGTTGGGGTATCTGCGCCACGACGGGTTTCGAGTGTGTTAAAGACATAGGGAATTTCAGAGGCGTGTGGGGCTCCGTTCGGGAAACGTTCACGCATGGCGGCAGGAACGTAGGAGAAAAGATAAACATAGGCAGGTATATCTTTTACAGCAAAGGCTTTTGCTGTAAAACGGGCAGGCTCCGCCCAAACCTTGTCGGTGGTTACCATCGTCATCAATTCGGGAAAATCCCTTGTTCCATCGGGATCATAAGCGGCTATGGCTTCACCTTTCAGATTACCGAAAAGCGACAGCAATTCTTCCTTTGAATTGGTATTGATGAACCCTCCGGGAACTTCCGCACTATTCGAGCCGATAATAATCGGAATATTTGGCTGCCTGCCGCCTTTGTAAGCACTTTCTGCCGTTTCAACCACCAGTTTGCCGTCGAGTATCGGGCCCGAATAAATGGGGATTGAAGCGGAACCGTGGTGTTCCATTCCACCATCCACGATTTCCTCCACACTTAGCGAACGGAGTTTTGCGAGTGCGTTTGCGTCCGTACCGTCGATCCCGTGCTTGCGTGCAAAATTGATACCGATGGTTTCAGCCGAAACGGGATAATGCGGGTCGGCATTTTCTTCACGTATCGGCCTGCCGGTCAATACACCATCACGTCCACCACCGGATTCGATGATTGCTTTATGGAAAAGGCCTTTTGCCGATGGAATGGATAAAAGCGAATGTACCGATACACCACCGGCAGATTCACCGAAAACAGTAACATTATCGGGATCACCACCAAATGCGGAGATATTATCCCGTACCCATTCGAGAACTGCGATCTGATCCATGTAGGCATAGCTGCCTTTCGGTTCTTCGGGATGTTCTTCACTCAAAGCCGGGAAAGCAAAATGACCGAGGCGCCCCAGCCGGTAATTGAAAGTTATCAGGACTACTCCCTGACGGGCAAACTGTTCTCCCCAGGAGGAAGGGTCGGCTCCGCTTCCTCCCACGAAAGCACCGCCATGTACCCACACCATCACCGGAAGTTTCGCATCATGTCCTGCTCCGGCCGGTAGCCAGATATTAAGGTAAAGGCAATCTTCCGATGATCCCTGCGCTATTTGTCCGGAACCACGTGGCCATCCGGCCTGTGCGCAGTTTGACCTGAACTCGCTGGCATCGAGTTCTCCCTGCCACGGTTGCACGGGTTGTGGCGGTCTCCAGCGGTATTCTCCCATCGGTGGTGCGGCATAGGGTATTCCTTTGAAACTGGCAACACCGTCCTGCGTAATCCCCCTGACAATCCCGGATGAAATACGGACAGTGGGAAACGAAGCCACAACATTGCCGATCACTCTGTTTTGCGCCTGCAAGGAACTTCCGATGATAATTATAAGAACGACAAGTACCTTTTTCATACGATTTTTTTATTTTTTCATTTCGGTGTATGGAACTCGCGATAATCATCATCTTGGGTGTAATGATGTTCATGCTCGTTTCATACTCTTATATATTATTTTATTGCATATACTTTTTATCAATTACAAATTTCGGGCTTTAGTATATTATAATCGTATACGTATTACTGTTTGTTCTACCAATATTACTGATTATCACGTAAAAATAACTGATTGTCTGTCTGAATGATTAAATTTGTACTAACAAATTATGACGGCAATGAAAAAGGTTCTCAATTTTGATACAATTAGCAAGTATAATGATTTTAACAATCACGAAACGCTACATCCGTTAGTGAGTGTGATTGATTTCTCGAAAGCAAAGGAACGGACAGGAAATAAAATGAATTTCGGTATTTACTGTATTTTTCTGAAAGAGGTTGTTTGTGGTGATTTGAAATACGGACGTCATTATTACGACTATCAGGAAGGGACATTAGTCTTTATTGCCCCCGGACAGTTTATAGACGTTGAAAATAAAACGGACTTATACCAACCGATGGGGAATGCACTTGTTTTCCATCCCGACCTGATACGTGGCACTCCCCTTGCCGGACGTATGAACGATTATACTTTTTTCAACTACAACACCAACGAAGCGCTACACTTGTCGGCAAAGGAACAGCATCTGGTGTTGGATTTGTTTTCTAAAATAAATGACGAACTGCAACATTCGGTTGACAAGCATAGCAAAACGTTGATTGCCTCCAGCATAGAACTTTTCCTGAATTACTGCAAACGTTTTTATGACCGTCAATTCATAACCCGTGAGGATGTCAATAAAGGTATTCTGGAGAGATTTGAAAATTTATTGAACGGTTACTTTTCATCGGATAATCCTACGGAAATAGGGTTGCCTTCTGTGGCTTACTGCGCTGACGAACTTAACCTCTCTGCCAATTATTTTGGAGATTTGATCAGGAAAGAAACGGGAAAATCTGCGCAGGAATACATCCAAGCCAAAATCATTGACGTTGCCAAAGACAAACTTTTCAATAGTGATAAGACTATCAACGAGATTGCTTATGAATTGGGGTTTAAATACCCGCAGCATTTCAGCCGGATGTTTAAAAAAGCGGCCGGCACTTCTCCAAGTGAGTATAGGACAAAGAATTGATATGTGGTTTTAAAGATAATCGTTAAAGACCCCGAGGCATTTAATGAATTTGTTTCTAATAGGACTTTCCGCAATACTGCATATGAGTAATTTGGTATATAAAACAAACTACAGAACTGCCCTTTTCAACTGTTGATTATCCCTGCTGTATCAAATGCTGTAAGCCGGGGTCATTCTTGATACGCTCCAGTTCACTTTCTACAATCTGCATAACGTCCGCTTTAATCTGCCTGTAATTGGCTTCAATTACCTGTTTCATATTGTCGTTACCGTGTTCATTGGTAAAAGATCGTATCTGCGGTATTTTTTTGTAGGCTTTTATTTCGGAAATTACCTTATCATTGTCCACCACGATTTCAGCATGAAAGATTTTCTGCTCGATACGCTCATCGAAATTATCCGTTACAGCTCCGACGAACTGCCCCTGTGAGAGTGTGGATATTTTGGATGCAGGTATCAGGCTATCCATTTGGGTGGATATGGATGTGGATTTATCATTGCGATTAATACTTATACTTTGACGTTTTTGCAATACCTTACCAAAACGTTCACTTAAATTTTTCGCCGTTTCACCCACTACCTGCCCGCTGAAAATATTTCCAACTATGTTCTGTACAACTCGTGCTTCTTTATCCCCATAGTCTCTACTTAATTGACTAAAATCTTGGAAACCAAGGCATACGGAAATAAAATTGGATCTCGCAGTTGCGATCAACCCTGAAAGTCCCATCCAGAATATGGATGAAAGCTCATCGACTATAACAGAGCACTTTAACTGATTTTTTTTATTGATAAGTTTTACAATTTGGGAGTTGTACAAACCCAAAGCGGCGGAATAAATATTTTGTCTGTTGGGGTTGTTGCCTACACACAAAATTTTGGGTTCTTCAGGGTTGTTGATATCTAACGAAAAATCATTACCCGACATTGTCCAGTAAAGTTGCGGCGAAATTACCCTTGACAAAGGAATTTTTGCCGATGCGATCTGCCCCTGCAACTGCTCTGCGGCTCCCCCTTGCCATGCATCCATAAAAGCTGACAGGTAGTTTTCCAATTCAGGATATGAAGTAAGGATGGTAAATACGTCTTCATACTTTTTATTCAGTAGTTCTATCGTGTGCGGAAACGTACAATACTTCCCGTTTTCATAGATTTTCAAATACCAAATGATTGCAGTGAGCAGCACGATTGGGCTTTCCACAAAAAAATCCCCTTGCTTGCTTATCCACGTCCTATTCAAGTTCAGCATGATGGTATAAGCTGCTTCATAAGCATCGGATATATCCGTCATAAAGGAGGGATTGATTGGGTTGCACCGGTGGCTTCGGCGTGGGTCATCGAAATTGATAACGTAAAATCGGGGTTTTACCTTATATTTATCGGCATGTTTGAGTAGGTGATTGTAGGCAATGGTTGAAAGGTCATCAAATATTTTATCGCTTATCCAACTTTCGCCGATTAATCCGTCAGGGATATTTTCATAGTCCTGAAACATAAATTCGGGGTCTGCCTCGTCATTGTGCAGTTCCCTGCAAGCGATGTAAAATTCTTCCTTGTCTGCATAGTCGGACAGGTTTAACCATTTTCCGAATATTGAACCTGCATTATATTTTCCGTATGTGCCGACATATATACTCGCTTCTGATGTGTTGATTTGATGTGCCATTTCTTTACTGTTTAATTGTTGATTGATTTTTTTTGATTTATTCGGCAATGAGAGGAGATGTTGTTTTGTTTCAATACCATTTTTCCAATGCTTTTAATCCTCATGCCTGACATTTTTTTTATTCGTGTAAAGAGCTGGAGTATGTTATGTTTCGTTTCGTGAGCATGAAAGGTTAGTGTTTAGGCGACAGAAGGTTTTGGAAAAAAAATACTACCCAACGGGCTGGAGATTTTTTTATCAAACTTGCTTGACCTTTTGTCGGCGTTAAGAACACGGTCATACCTTTGCTCCAGTGAAACGAACATAAACCATACAGGCTTTTTGCATAAAAATCAATCGTGGAAGCAATGAGGATGGCATTGGTAGAATGGTTCTAAAAAGGCAAACAAAGCCAAATAATTCTACTGAAAACCATTCTAAAACACACAGTTTATCAACTCTTTAAGTTTGTCGATGCGGAGTTTTCTCCATTTGTAACAAGCAAAAAGAGTTGAATATGGAAGATGATAAAACGAACGATTTAACTCCTGAAAGAGTAGTTCAAATCTTAAAAAAGAAAGGAACGGAGGTCGATATTGAGGAAGCGAAAATTATCTTGGTATTTGTCAAGAAAATTGCTAATATTGCAGTAAATCAATATTTAAGGGGAAACCTTTAGTCTTATAAAAATCATGTGATGAGAAAAGCTGATTTATATATACGTGTATCCACCGATGAACAAGCAGACAAAGGTTATTCGCAACGTGACCAAGAAGACCGTTTAAGAAAATATTGTGAACTCAAAAGCATTTCAATAAGGAATATCTATGTAGAAGACCATTCGGCTAAATCTTTCAATCGCCCTGAATGGCAAAAATATTTATCAAATCTACGTAAACTAAAAAATAGTAAGGTCGGGACTTTGTTGCTTTTTACAAAATGGGACAGGTTCAGTAGGAATGCAGGTGACGCTTATCAAATGATTAACCAACTGCGGAAATTAGGTGTTACCCCCGAAGCAATAGAACAACCTTTAGACCTGACTATTCCCGAAAACAAAATTATGCTTGCATTTTATCTTGCCGCACCGGAAGTTGAAAATGACAGACGAGCGTTGAATGTTATTCATGGAATGCGCAGGGCGAGAAAAGAGGGACGGTATATGGCTACTGCTCCGTTGGGATATGTAAACAAGATGTCAGAAGACAAAAAGAAATATATTGCACTGCATGAGATTGAAGCCCCTATATTGAAATGGGCTTTTGAAGAATGCCGATGGAGAAATGGCAGATGATGATTTTAAGGAAGTAAAGAAACTGACCAAAGGGAAAATAGAGGTTTTAGAACGAAGATTGAGCGACTTGGCAACAGTAGGAACAGAGATTAAGGATTTGGTAGCGAGTGCCTTAAAAAAGGTTGCAAACATTGATAGACGGTATGAGAACGGGGATATAGAAGAAAAAAGGATTATATTGGGTTCGATGTTCCCTGATTTTTTGGAGTTTGACGGAACAAAACATCGAACCCCGAGACTAAATTCTGCGATTGCTCTTATCTATCAATCTAACAATAAGTTACAGAGCCAAAAAAACGGGACAAGTCTCTCTTTTTTTGACTTGTCCCGCTGGGTACACCCGGCGAGAATCGAACTCGCATCGTCGGAACCGGAATCCGGTATTCTATCCATTGAACTACGGGTGCATTCTATTTTATCATCTGAAGGAGGAGTTCTCCCATTTCAAAGTGATGGTGTCGCTCTTCAGAAATGGTGTTATTTCTGATATATGATTATCAGGAAGATGATTTTTGAAATTAAATATCAGCAATAAGTCGCTGTTATACTTGTTTAATACAGCAGATATTGGCGAAATATCCGGCAAAGATAGAGCATATTTGTAATTTTCCGATTCTTTTTGGAAAGAATCAAAGAAAATTTCTGCTGTAATATCTGAAATGAAAGAATCGCTGTTAAGTTTTTCCCATTTATCAGTATAGAATGATATGTTACTATCACAAACATCAGCTTCTATCCCACCACAAACAGTTTTAATGACACATACAATTACAGAGTCGTTAGTCACAGGGAGTAACTTTATTTGAGTGCTTCCAATTCCTGAAGTCTCAATTTTGATGTAATCAGTGCCATGTTCAACCTTTTTTATCTCTCCAAGCATATAAGGTATGGTAGTTTCAGTTGAATCAACCAGTAACATGGTTTTGTTGCCTTCTGAAATTCCTGGCATAAGCTCTTCCGGCATTGATTTGAAAATTTCAGCCAAGTTTTGTGCCTGAATTGAAACTGTTAATAACAGACAGGCGAGTATCATTAATCCTTGTTTGTTAAGCATTTATTTTATTATCATTTATTGTTCTGGAAATAAAAATTATCTCTTTATTTTCTATTGAATATTATAATTTGGGTGCATAATATGCCCCAAATTTTTGAATATTAGCGTTGTCTCTTGTTTCAGTAATTGTTAATCGCAGTTTAGTTGCCTCTGTGTCAGGGAATCTGAGAAGTCTTTTGTACCCTATCGTGGTTCCTTTAGTAAGTTCTCTCCACTCGTTGTTTATTAACCCTTCTACAGTGAATTCTTCAACTCGCTGTCCCTTTTGAATATCTTCCTGTAGCATAACAGTATTTATTGTTTCGCCGGGTATCACATTATATTCTCTTGAATCGCCTGCACGTGCTCTCCATGTAACTTCTCCATCGGTTAGCTTTTCATCACTGAAAGTGTTGTTTATATATACACCAAACTGTCTGAGGCGTTCTGCATCAATTTCATGAATTCTGCCTCTTTTATCAGGAGGAACATTTAGAAGTAAAACAGAATTCATTCCTACAGACTGAAAATAGATATCAACCAGCTCGCGAAGAGATTTTACCTGTTGGTTCTCCTCTGCATGAAAAAACCAACCAGGACGAATAGATACATCTACTTCTGAAGGATACCAATAAATTGTTTTTGATTTTTCGATCAGATCCCTGCTGCCAAGATCTTCTGCGGTAGTTGTGATATTTAGTCGTATATTCTCATTTATTATGGCATCACTTATTCCTGGTTGAAGTGGAGTTACACTCCATTCGGTTTCTCTTCCCAAGCCACTTTCGTTACCAACCCATCTTATATCATTCCCCATTATTGCTTTTACTGCTGTTGGCTGCAGGCTATCAATAACATGATAGAAGCGTGACCAATTGTATTCCTGAACCTTACCATTTGGGCCCTCTCCATTGGCGCCATCAAACCACACTTCATGAATTTCACCATAGTTACTGAGCAGTTCTGTCAGCTGTTGAATGAAAAACTCGTTATATACAGGGGAATCTCCATAACTCTCAGCATTACGATCCCAAGGGGACAAATAGACCCCAAACTTCATGTTGTGTTTTTCACATGCATCACGAACCTCCTTTACGATATCTCCATTTCCATTTTTCCAAGGAGATGAAGCTACTGAATATGATGTGGTGTTTGTAGGCCATAGGCAAAAGCCATCATGATGTTTTGCTGTTAATATTATCATTTTAAAACCAGCATTTTGCAAAGTCGTAACCCATTGCTCAGCATCAAATGCTGTAGGGTTGAAAAGCTCAGGGTCTTCATTACCATCTCCCCATTCTTTTCCGGTAAACGTATTAATCCCAAAGTGTATAAATGCAGTGAGTTCAAGTTTCTGCCACTCAATCTGATTCTTAGTTGGTACGACATAAGCAGCTAACTTTACCTTTTGATCTTGTGTTACAAATTCAGGAAAAGATAGCTCTTTTTCAAAGTAAGTATTTGCTCTTTGACTGCAACCTGAAATAATTAATGTCAGGATAAAAATTAAAATTGCGATTTTCCTCATCAGTTCATCATTATCTGTGGTTAACAAAGTTACTATTTTTGCTCTAACAACAAATAAAAAAACCACCCTTTTGAGGTGGTTTCAACTAAGCAAGCATCTTTTTCTTATAGATTAGAGGCAGCTTCTTCAACAACTTGATTTAATGTGTCTGCAGCTGCTGCAGCTTCAGCTTCGATAACAGCCTGAATGCTGTCTGCCTGAGCTTGTAGGATGCTGTCTACTCTTGCAACTTCGGCAAGACTATCTTGTAGTGCTTTTTCAGCATTTACCTGTGCGTTGTTGCAAGAAACTAAACCCAATGTTGCAATTGTAGAAACCAAAAACAATACTTTTTTCATTTTTTTGAAAATTTAAACGATAAATAATTTTGTAACAAAATTAAACTGTTCTTTTCGTAGCGTACTAATAATGAGTATAACTAGCAGGTAGTCACTTTGTTATTAGAAAACGCTTGTGTAAAAACGATGCAAAAGTACATCAAAAACATGTTATATAGCATGCTTTATTGAAAAAAATGCAGTTAAATAATGTTATATTTTCTTTAAGGTTGATTTACATGCAATTGCAACTATCAATGCTCATGATTATGGGCAGCAATTCCCTCCTCCTGGGTGTGATGTACTGTGCTGTGAGGATGCTCAACAGGTGAGTATATTGAATACACCTTCAACGGTTCATCCGAATCATTTACCAGGTTGTGCCATTTTCCGGCTGGGATGAATATTGCGAAATCGTGCTCAACCCTCTCCTCAAAATTAAAAACACCTTCTTCGTCACCCATGTACATTATTCCGCTACCTGCCTCTACACGAAGAAACTGATCAATCTCAGGGTGCATCTCCTCACCTATATCACCACCAACAGGAATACTCATTACAGTCATCTGCATATTAGATCCTGTCCATATAGAGGTTCTGAAAGTTTCATTTTGCACAGTGTAGTCCTCGATATTAAATACAAATGGCTCTGGTCCGAAATCTCTGAATTCCACTTCTGCATAGGTCTCATGTACAGTAGATTCAACCTGATTTCGATCAGCTGTCTGTTGAGTACAGGAACCTAAAATTAATAATGTTCCGAGTAATAAAATCAATAATGTTTTCCTCATAATTACAATTTTTTTTTTAAGCACTAAAATAAAGCTGTATGTAGCTTAAATGCAGTTATTAGTTTTATTATCAATTAATTCAATAAAGATAATAAAAACTTTCGGTATCAAAAATTCAGTTAATAATTGAGAATATGAGGTTATCTGTAATTATGGTAAGACAATTATCTGCAAATTACGAAAATGGATTTCTGATCCTTCTGCTTCTAAACAGATGTATCCAATACTTTGTGATGAGTTGGTTATTCCGTTTACAAATTTCCCATTTACAGAAAGTTTTATATTTCCATCAACACAAACTACATCATAAGTATTCCATTCTTTCTTACCGAGAACTCTGTTTTCAACTGACATGCTTCTTTTTCCGCGCGGATTTTCTGGTACAATCTCAACTCCTCCAACACCAAACAGTTCTCCATGTACGTAGGCAATAGGAGGTTCTACACCATCATGAGTATTAAGTTTTACCCATTCTAAATCTAACATCTGTACTTCTACTCCATCGGGTAGACGGTTTTCATCCGGCTCTGCTTTACTCCATACAAAGGTCCCAGAGTTACCTCCTGCTTCCTGATGACTCCATTCAATATGCATGATAAAATTTTCATATTGATGTTCACTTCTGATGACACCGATTGGAATTCCTGTGCATTTTAAAATATCATCTTCGAGTTTCCAGGTCTCATCGTTTGTATTTACCTGATACCAATTTATGGGTTCAGCTTTGTGTAGTTCACCATTAAGTACATCCTTTAAATTAATAACTGTCCCAAATGATGTAACCAAATCCTGGGATGTTGCTTTTATGGGTATGGATATAAATACCATTAAAGCGCAGCAGAGTATAAAAAATTCTTTTTTCATGTTTATAATTTTAGGTAATAAATGGTCTTATCATTTATTACAAAGATAAACAATTGAAACGATTGGTGAGTTTTAATTTGCTGTTAATTAGTAATATTATTGATACAGATACCTCTTTATGCTTTTCTTAGGAGTTTTCTCGAATTCATTTTCCATTATCTCAATACTGCTCAATCTTTCATACTTTGCAACAACTTTATTCAGTAAGCCTTTGTTGGTCTCCATTAACTCTATCAGTTTTTCAGCTGAAATATTGTCTGACTTTACGGCTTCTTTGTCGGGGTAAACAAGTGCTACTAATTTGTTCTCACGCAGAATTACTACACTATCAGAAATATAGGGGAGGTTATTTAAGCGGGATTCAATTTCTTCAGGGTATATGTTCTGACCATTGGCAGTTAGAATCATTGTTTTTAAACGTCCTTTTATAAATAGCCTGTTACCTCTCATGACTCCCAAATCTCCTGTTTTAAGCCAGCCGTCATCTGTGAATGCTGCTTTTGTAGCTTCTTCATTTCTATAGTAACCGATCATTACATTTTCTCCTCTGACCTGTATTTCACCAGGTATGTTTTCAGGGTCTTCGGAATCAATACGGGCTTCCATAATGTCTTTTAGAACTGAGCCGCATGAAGTTGGGATAAAATCTTTATTATTATCGTATGAAATCAAGGGAGCGCATTCTGTCATTCCATATCCAACTGTGAAAGGAAACCCCATTCTGTAGAAAAAAGATTCAACCTCTGCACTCAAGGCGGCTCCCCCAATAATTACCTCTCTGAAGTTTCCTCCAAGTGATTTTGTTAGCGATTTTTTGATTTTATTCAATATAAGACTGTCCACACCTTTTATCTTTAAGAGGAATTTGATGGTTGGCTGACTAATGATTGGCAATATCTTTTTCTTATATATTTTCTCAAAAATAAGAGGTACGGTAATAATAATATTAGGTTTGACTTCGTCTAATGCACTTATCAGATTTTGAGGTGTTGGTGATACACCAAGCAGTGTAATATGAACGCCTGTTGCAAGTGAGTATAGGAAATCAAATGCACATCCATAAACATGTGCCATTGGTAAGAAAGCCAGAATTCGTTCGCCTGGAAATAGAAGATTCAACTTTCCAGCATAGGTTATATTTCCTGCGAAATTATTTGCAGTAAGCATTACTCCTTTACTGAATCCTGTAGTTCCTGATGTGTAGTTGATGCAAACAACTTCGCTGTTGTCTACATTTGGATATTTTATATCCTCTTTTGTGAAGCTACCGGGATAGGTTTGCTGAAATAATGTGTCTATTGAGTTGACTATGTTCTTAGTCTTGTCTTCTTCACTTTTGAGCAATTTGAATGATGGTGATTCAATTGAGGTGACTTTTATATTATCAGAATTGAGATTGTCCCATAGGGTTTTGTTTATAAAAACCAGTTTTGAATTGGAATGATCTATAATTGATTCTATACTTTCTGGATTAAACTCGTGAAGTATTGGTACAATGACAGCTCCATATGTTATGGTTGCCATAAAAATTATCGACCAGGAGGAGTGGTTTTTACCGACCAGTGATATTTTATCACCTTTTTCAATACCAAGTTCTGAAAAAAGAAGATGAAATTTTGCAATTTCATGGGCTAATTCGCCATATGTATAAGATGCATCACCTTTGTAATCAGTTAATGCGGGTAGTTCCCAATTTTTTTTAAAACTGTTCTCGTATGTTTTAATTAAATTCTGCTCAATCATATTTTTCATTTAACGACTGCACACTTTTGCAAATCTTGTGCAAAAATAATCGGTAAATGTCTATTATCAAAGAAAAGATGGCAATAAATTGAGACAAAAATTGTAATTTTGCCGATTATGATCGATCATTCTATATTTCAAAATAAAACTGCTGCCTACTATACACTTGGATGTAAGTTGAATTTTGCCGAAACCTCGGCAATTGGCAGGCAATTGTACAATGCAGGAATTACTCGTGTACGAAAAGGCCAAAAGGCAGATATTTGTGTAATTAATACTTGTTCTGTAACTGAACTGGCAGATAAAAAAGGACGTCAGGCAATCAGAAAAGCAATTCATGAGAATCCAAATGCTTTTGTTGTGGTTACAGGATGCTATGCTCAGTTGAAACCAGATGATATTGCTGAGATAGAAGGAGTAGATTTAGTATTAGGGGCTGAACAAAAGCTCGACGTGGTTAAGTATCTCGATGACCTGAGAAAGAAGGATAAGGGAGAGGTTGTAACTTCTAAAACTCACAGAATAAGATCTTTTGTGCATTCTGTTTCGGCTGACGACCGAACACGATATTTCTTAAAGGTCCAGGATGGGTGTGATTATTTTTGTTCATTTTGTACTATACCTTTTGCCAGGGGCAGGAGCAGAAACGGATCAATTGCTGATTTGGTTAAGCAGGCTGAACAGGTAGTTCAGGAGGGTGGTAAAGAGATCGTATTAACAGGAGTAAATATTGGTGATTTTGGTCACACTACAAAAGAGAGTTTTATTGATCTTTTAAAGGAACTTGATAATGTTGAAGGTATTGAACGCTATAGAATATCTTCTATTGAACCTAATTTGCTGACAGATGAGATTATAGATTTTGTTGCAGAATCAAAAAGATTTGCACCTCATTTTCATATGCCTTTGCAGGCGGGTAGTGATGCTGTTTTATCGCTAATGAAGAGAAAATACGATACTGCTTTATTTCGTCATAAAATTGAGAAAATTAAAACTATTCTGCCTGATGCATTTATTGGGGTAGATGTAATTGTAGGTGTTAGAGGAGAAACTGATAACTACTTCGATGAGAGTAAGAACTTTATAAAATCACTTGATATATCTAAACTTCATGTCTTTACTTACTCTGAGCGTCCAGGTACTCAGGCTCTTAATATAGATTTTGCAGTGGATCCGAAAACAAAACATGCTCGTAGTAAAGCATTACTGGATATTTCAGATGAAAAACATAGGTGTTTTATGGAGTCGATGAAAGGTACCAGAAAGAAAGTTCTGTTCGAACATACAAAATATGGAAAAAGTATGCAAGGATTCACAGAAAACTATATTAAACTTTACTCTAATTACGATCCAGCTAATATAAACAGGGTTATTGAAGTTGAAGTGGGAGAGTATGATGAGGACGAAATGGCAATGAAAGCAATTTTTTAATGGACGACGGTGAGCGAGATAAAAAAAGTATAGGTTATTCACTGCTGTATGCAGTGGCATATCTACATGCCCTTCTGCCATTTTCTGTTCTTTATTTGTTATCAGATATTTTATACTTTTTTATCTATTACATTATAAGATATCGTAGAAAGTTGGTGAGAAGGAATATTAAAAATTCTTTTTCCTTTGAAACTGAGAAGAGAATCATTAGTATTGAAAAAGAATTTTACCATCATCTATGTGACTATTTTGTAGAGACCATTAAAACACTTCATATCTCGGATGAAGAGATGCGGAAAAGGATGAAGTTTGAAAATCCTGAGATGATTAACCGTCTTACTGCAAGCGGTAACTCATGTATTCTTAGTCTGGGACATTACTGCAACTGGGAATGGGTTACATCAATTGTAAATTATCTAACACCTGGAATAAAACAGGGATTGGTTTATAAAGAACTTCACTCTAAAGCTTTTGACCACTTGTTTGTAAGGCTAAGAAGCAGCTTTAAGGCTATTCCGATTGAGATGCGTAGTGTATACAGAAAGCTTATTGAATCAAAGAATAAGGGGGAAACAGTGGTAGTAGGGCTTCTTTCAGATCAGCGCCCTCCAAAAAGCACTGGTCATTACTGGACTAGGTTTATGAATCAGGATACAGTTGTACAAACTGGTATGGAAAAAATTGCTAAACTACTTGGCTTTTCGATTGTTTATCTAGATATTACCAAAGTTAAAAGAGGTCACTATATTGGTAAGTTTTATGTTATTACTCCAGATGCTTCAAATGAGCCTGAATATGAGATAATGGAGCGATATATGAACAAACTGGAGGAAACAATAAAAAAAGATCCGGCATATTATCTTTGGTCACATAATAGGTGGAAATTTAAAAAAGAACCAGAGGAAAAACTATTGTCAGAAGTATATGAATTTGAATCATAATGTTAAGGCATCTGTAGTAATATTAAACTGGAATGGGAAAAGGCTTCTTGAGCAATTCCTTCCTATAGTCATTAAACATACTCAAAGTGATATAAGTAAGGTAATTGTTTCAGATAATGGGTCTACCGACGATTCAGTCAGGTTTATGAAAGAAAATTATCCGGAAATCCAACTTGTAACGCTTGATAAAAATTATGGATTTGCAGAAGGTTATAATAAAACATTACATCAGGTAAACTCTGAATATGTTGTTCTTCTGAATTCTGATGTTGAAACAACTGAAGGGTGGCTGCAAAATTTAATAACCTATATGGATAATCATCCGGAGGTAGCAGCTGTTCAGCCAAAGATTCTTTCATATAAAGAAAAATATAAATTTGAATATGCAGGTGCTTCAGGAGGATTTATAGATAGATATGGATATCCTTTTTGCAGAGGAAGAATCCTAGATAAAGTAGAGAATGATAAAGGGCAGTATGACAATGAGATACCTGTTTTTTGGGCTACCGGAGCATGTTTGTGTATAAGATTAAAAGATTATTTTGAAATGGGCGGATTGGATGGTAGTTTCTTTGCGCATATGGAGGAAATTGATCTTTGCTGGCGATTAAATGCAAGAGGGAGAAAAGTAATGTGTATTCCTTCATCTATTGTATATCATGTTGGAGGAGCCTCTTTGAGTAAGGATAATCCTAAAAAAATGTATCTCAATTTTCGTAACAATTTGCTGATGTTGTATAAGAATTTACCTAATAGATCCCTGCCTGGTACTTTTTTAGTAAGATTTGTTTTTGATATACTTGCATATTTTCATCTTATATTTAAAGGAGAATTTAAAAACGCATATGCCATTATTGAAGCTTATAGAGATTTCTTTAATATATTTAATTCATATAAGCAAAAAAGAATAGATAACCTTAAGAAAACCACACAAAAGAGTATAGCCACCCAATATAAAAGAAGTATATTGTTGAAATTTTATACTGGAAAGAAATTATTTAATTCTATAATCTGGAAATAATTTATTCAAAATTTAAACAAAGTGTTATCATTCTGCTTTTGGCCATAGAAATTGCATTAGCATACTTAAGCAGTTCTTGATCCTTTAGATCACTCCTCTCTTTATCCAGAATATCTATTAATCCGAAGCTAAATTTTAATTCCGGTGCAAGTTTGAACATGGGTAAATATAGATCACAACCCGTGCCAATTTCAATTCCAAAATCATTTTGTTTCAGTAAAATAGCAAGACCTTTATTACGTGACAATTCTATATTGCTATATCCACCTATAAGCAAATAAGGACGGAAATTATCAGTTCTTCGTGCTGATATTTTAATCTGAGCCGGAATTGAAATATAGTTGTTTCTAATTCTAGTACTGAACTCTTTACCTGAAATCTGCTCTTTAAATATGAATAGTTTATCACCTAAATGTAAAGTTGGTAATATCCTAAAGTTAAGGTAATTACTTATATAAATATCACCTATTAACCCAACAGCAAATCCTGGCGAGTATTTAGGAATCTCAGCAAACCACATTTCTCCATTATCATTAATGTTACCTGAATGTGTCAGTATCAGATCCTGAGCATTCAAGCCAATAGTGAAACCAAGGTGAAAAATTCTCCTGTCTGTATAAGGTAGATTTTGAAGTTTTCGGTACTGTGCATTGACACTTAAAGAAAGTGACAGTAACAATAAAATGGTTGCAATTTTAGTATTCATAGTGTTTAAACGATTTAGACTAAAAGATATTGTATTTTTTATATGGATACTTTATTCTAACAGATAAACTTAATATTCAATTGTAGTTATTGAGACCAGTTACAAATAACATAAAATAAATCATAAACATTTCTCTGATTAAATAAAAACAGTAACTTTGCAGAATATAAATTATTTTAATAACTAAACTTTTTATTTATTATGGCTTACGTAATAGACGACACTTGTATTGCTTGTGGAACATGTATCGATGAATGCCCCGTAGATGCAATCTCTGAAGGCGATATTTATGTAATCGACGCAGAAGTATGCACAGATTGTGGCGCTTGCGCTGATGTTTGTCCCACCGAGTCAATTCACCCGGCATAGATTACAAGTATTTAGAAATGAAGAAGCCGGTCATACAATGACCGGCTTCTTCATTTCTAAGGTAAATCACCTGAATAGATTACAAAAAAACTCCCTCTTACGAGGGAGTTTTTAATTTATATAATCTTGTTATACTTATGCGTTAACAGAATTCATATGCGCGATAAGATCAAGCAGTTTTACTGAGAAAGCCCATTCGTTATCATACCATGAAAGTACCTTAACGAAGTTAGGACTCAACTGAATACCACCTTTTTCATCAAAGATTGAAGTGTGAGGATTACCAATGAAGTCGCTTGAAACAACTGCATCACTAGTATAACCAAGAACACCTTTCAATTCCCCTTCTGAAGCTTCTTTCATTGCAGCGCAAATTTCTTCATAAGTAGTCTCTTTTTCAAGACGAGCTGTAAGGTCTACAACAGAAACGTTAAGAGTAGGAACGCGAAGTGACATACCTGTAAGTTTGCCATTTAGTTCTGGTATAACTTTACCTACAGCTTTTGCAGCACCTGTAGAAGAAGGAATAATGTTGCCAGAAGCAGCGCGACCACCTCTCCAGTCTTTTGCTGAAGGACCATCAACTGTTTTCTGAGTTGCAGTTGTTGAGTGTACTGTTGTCATTAATGCTTCAACAATACCGAATTTATCGTGTAAAACTTTTGCGATTGGAGCAAGACAGTTAGTAGTACATGATGCGTTAGATACAAACTGTTCACCTTTAGTGTAAGTTTTGTGGTTTACACCAACTACAAACATACGAGTGTCGTCTTTTGAAGGACCTGACATTACAACATATTTTGCTCCTGCATCGATATGAGCCTGAGCTTTATCTTTTGATAGGAAAAGACCTGTAGATTCAACAACATACTCAGCACCAATAGCATCCCACTTAAGATCGGCTGGGTTTCTTTCTGAAGTTACACGGATTTCGTTACCGTTTACAATAAGTTTACCGTCTTTAACATCGATAGTTCCGTTAAATTTACCATGAATTGTGTCATACTTTAACATATATGCAATGTAATCCACATCTAGTAAATCGTTTATACCCACTACCTGGATATCATTTCTTTCTTGAGAAGCACGGAAAACTAAGCGTCCGATGCGACCGAATCCGTTAATACCTACTTTAATCATACTTTATTGAATTTATTTGTTAAAAGTGTTCTATTTTAAACCCTAAAATCTAATCGAGTTACAAAAATACAAATTCTTTTCTTTTGAATAAAATATTTTATATCAAAAATCTGAAAATTATAGTGCTAACCTCATCATTATACGTTCTCCTTCAATATCTTTTTCATATTTATAACCAAATCGATTATGTAACCTTATAGAGTTTCGGTTCTCTTTTAACATCTTGGAGTATATGGATTCAAGTCCTAAAGATCTTGCATATTCGTGAATCATATTCATAACATCTACAGCAACTCCTTTTCCCCAATATTCTTTATTACCTATATAACCAAATATCTCTGCGTCTTTCTCCCCAATATTTTTAAGACCGCCTATAACTATTGGCTCTCCATTATGCCAACCTACAGTAATCCAGTAGTCTTTTCGATTCTTAATACTTTCAAACCATTTTTTTTGTTCATCCTTAGAGAAATCGGGTGTTATTGTAAGTCTCTTTATTTCAGGGTCATTAAGCCATTCCCAGGATTTTTCAAGAGCTACTTCATCCATTTCTCTCATATCCAGGTTTACAATTCGTCTGAATTCCATTTTTTTTGAATTTATTAAATTAAAATATTGATATATGCAAAATATAAACAAATAGTATTCATTTTTGTTGAAAATCTTATAGCTATTACTACCACTTTTTCGATTCTTAAACTTAAACATAAGTCTCATTTAGAAACTAACATTTGTCTTTTCAAATTTATAAAGTGTAAAGTGCACTGAGTTTTATCTTAATCTAGGTTGAGAAACTTAATATTATTATGGGATTAAATATTTGATTGTTATAGACAGAATATTTCACTTAGTGTTCTTGAAATTATAGTCTTTCTTGTTTATGTATAGCTTATGTAAATGTATTAACTTCCTGACGAATCACTAAATTTAATTATCTTTGTACTCCAATTTTATACAATCAAATTTCACTAGAACAAATATTTAAATTCATATATGGCTGACGATAAAAAGATTATTTTTTCGATGGTGGGGGTGAGTAAAACATTTCCGCCACACAAGCAAGTACTTAAGGATATTTACCTTTCGTTTTACTATGGTGCCAAAATTGGTATAATTGGTTTAAATGGATCAGGTAAATCAACACTTTTAAAGATTATAGCTGGTATTGAAAAGGAATATCAGGGTGATGTAGTTTCTGATAAAAGCTTTACTGTAGGCTATCTTGAGCAAGATCCTAAACTTGATCCTGACAAAATAGTAATAGATGTAGTTCGCGAAGGAGTGAAACCAGTTATGGATTTACTTACAGAGTATGAGGATATAAATCTGAAGTTTGGTTTACCGGAATATTACGAGGATGAAGAAAAGATGAATGGGCTGTTTGCTCGCCAGGCTGAACTACAAGATAAACTTGATGCTTGTGATGCATGGAATATTGACAACCGACTGGAGCGTGCAATGGATGCTTTACGTTGTCCACCCGAAGATCAGTCTATAAGTGAACTTTCCGGTGGAGAACGTCGCCGTGTAGCTCTTTGTCGCCTATTACTTCAGGAACCTGATGTATTGCTACTCGATGAGCCTACAAACCATTTGGATGCTGAGTCAATCGACTGGCTCGAACAGCACTTACAACAGTATAGAGGTACAGTTATCTGTATAACACACGACCGCTATTTTCTCGATCATGTGGCTGGGTGGATCCTGGAATTAGATAGAGGTGAAGGTATTCCCTGGAAAGGTAATTACACCTCATGGCTTGAACAGAAAACAAAAAGAATGGAGCAGGAGGAAAAACAGGCCAGTAAACGAAGGAAAACATTAGAGCGAGAACTTGAGTGGATTAATCTGGCTCCAAAAGCACGTCATGCGAAGGGTAAAGCACGTATTAATTCTTATGAACAGATGCTTAATCAAGATCAGAAGGAACGTGAAGAAAAGCTAGAGATTTTTATTCCGAACGGACCGCGATTGGGTAATAAAGTTATAGAAGCTCATGGTGTATCTAAAGCATTTGGTGATAAGCTATTATTTGATAATCTTAACTTTATGTTACCTCCTAACGGTATTGTAGGAGTTATCGGTCCTAACGGTGCAGGTAAAACTACACTTTTCCGCTTAATTCAGGGGATGGAAAAGCCTGATGCAGGTAAATTCGAGGTGGGAGAGACTGTTGTTACTGCCTACGTAGATCAAGCTCATGAGGCTATTGATCCAAATAAGACTGTTTATCAAGTAGTATCTGGTGGATCTGATTTCGTGAGAGTAGGAGGAAGAGATATAAATTCAAGAGCATATTTGGCTCGTTTTAACTTCTCCGGAGCAGATCAGGAAAAACTTTGTGGTGTTCTTTCAGGAGGTGAAAGAAATAGGCTGCATCTGGCACTTACACTTAAAGCTGGTGCTAACGTTTTGTTGCTTGACGAACCTACAAATGATATTGATGTGAATACTTTGCGTGCATTGGAAGAAGGACTCGAGAATTTTGCAGGTTGTGCAGTTGTAATTTCTCACGACAGATGGTTTCTTGATAGAATATGTACTCATATACTTGCATTCGAAGGTAACTCAGAAGTATTCTTCTTCGAAGGAACTTACAGTGAGTATGAGGAAAACAAGAAAATGAGATTAGGTAATTCAGAGCCTAAGAGGGTAAGATACAGAAAATTGTAATGAATTAAAAAACTGAAATAGAATCAGTATGCCAAAAATAAGAATATTAGTGTATGTTTTGACTTGTGTGTTGAGCTATTCGGTTTATGGTCAGAATATTATGATAAAAGGCAAGGTGTTGGATGCTAAATATAAGACACCAGTACCATACGCAGCTATTTATATTCATAATACACCAAATGGTACAATTTCTGATAATGTAGGGGAGTTCTCTTTCGAGGCTCCCATTTCATTAAAAGAGAGTACACTTGTTATTGCCAGACAAAAATATAAACTTCAGTATATTGAACTTGTTAATCAATTGAATTCTGATTTTTTAGTTTTTCTGGAACCAGACAATTTTGAGTTATTATCTAAGAATCTTCAAGATAGTTTAAATGATAGGTCAAATAAAATAGCTAATACTATTAACAGTTTAGCAAATTTTGTGAAGGATGACTGGATTCCACTTGGTAATCCAGAGTCATATAAGTTTGATTTTGGACGTATACAAACATTGCCTACATATAACCCTATAGAAGGATTACGTCTGAGGATGGGTATTGCATCTAATGGAAGACTAAGCCCTAACATTTTTATAAATAGTTATATTGCATACGGGTTAAAGGATCATAAATGGAAATACAGAGGTGAATTATCATATTCTTTTGATAAGAAAGCCTATCACGAAAATGAGTTCCCAAAGAATAAAGTATCTCTGGTATATGAAAATGATATATATTCTCCCGGTGAAATGCATCCTCTCTCACCTAATAACATGCTTTTAATTACATTTAGAAGATCTGAGAATGAGGCTACTTATCGCAATTTTGGTGAGATTTATTATGAGAGAGAATATAAAAATGGAATATCGCATACATTCAATATTAGAAAATCAAGACTAGTTCCTCAAGGAAATTTAAGATTCGAGCAGTTAACAAGTGATATAACTTCACCTAATGGTGAACTAAGAAGTATAGATAATCAACTTAATACTTTAGAGGCAGGAGTCCATTTCAGATATTCAGCAAGAGAAGCATACGAACAGCAGAAAAGGAGAAGGAGGCCAATAGAGATGGAGAGTCCTGTTTTCTTTCTTTCTCACTCGGTAGGAACATATGAGCAATTTAACAAAACTCATAATTATCATCGCTCTGAGCTCTCAATACAAAAACGTTTTCAAATGGGTTCTGCAGGTAGAGTTGATGCTGTGGGTGAAGTAATGAAAGTGTGGAATAGCGTACCTTTTCCTCTTTTGGTTTATCCAAACCAAAGAATAAGGCATCATATTGAGAATAATGCGTTCTTTTTGAATCGAGCTCTGGAATTTGTTGCTGATGAGCAATATACAATGAGGTTTACTTTTGTGGGAGATGACCTGTTATTATCAAAGGTACCAATATTAGATAAGTTTAGTATGAAAGAATTAATGACAGTTCGTGCATCATATGGTAAACTTAATGATAGAAATAGGCCTACTAGTGGTGCTTTATATGATTTTCCTGAGAGATCATTCGAGTATGGCTCTGTGCCTTATATTGAGGGAGCAATCGGTGTTACAAATATTCTTGGATTAGTACGTATAGAATATGTTCACAGATTTACATACAGAGACCATCCTGAGGCCTTGCTAGGTAAAATCAGATTCGACGTAACATTATAATTCATTGTTCAATAGCTGAATTGATAATAATTTTGACATACTATAAATATTAACAATTCAAATGTCTAAGTTTAATGTGAATAATTCATATTTCTTAAATATTACTTACATTATAACGGCTATTACAATTTAATCGAATATAGACAACTTTTTATGATGAGCCTCATAAAAGAAATAAAGAATAGTATCATTGAAGTTTGGATTAATATTTTCTGGAAAAGTCCGAATCATCTGTGGGCTCTGAAAGTTAGCATTTCAATTGCTGCTCTGTTAGTTCCTTCTATACTCATTTTTCAGGATTCTTTTATTGCAACTACTCTAGCTTTAGGAGTTGTTGCTATGGCACTTGGTGAAACAGATGTTCATCCCAGGGGAAGATTAAAATCAGCATCTATTTCACTAATATTGTATTTTATAACAAGTAGTTTTGTTGAATTGTTTTTTGAGACTCCTGTATATTTCAGCTTGATAATCCTGTGCGCAGCTTTTTCATTGACTATTGCAGGAGGCTTAAATCCCAGAATGCAAGGAGTTACCTTTGGGACTCTTCTTATTTTTGTTTACACGATGTTAGGGGCTGATACTACTGAAATTTGGATCTATCAACCCATACTTTATACAATTGGTGCATTCGCTTATTCAGTTGTTTCGATACTTCTTTTGTACCAAAAGCCTTATCGTTTACTTAAAGAACAGCTTGCAAGAGGGTTTCATTATCATGGAGAATATATCGACTTAAAAGCGAGCTTGTTCCCAAGCGATCCGCAATCACAGACACCTATTAGAAATCAGCTTGCACAAAAAAACATTGATTTAGCTCAGCAAATCGAGAGTTGTAAGAATAATCTTTATAGTTATTCTCAGGAGAGTGGAGAAGATTGCCGCTCTGTGGTCAATGAATACTATAAAAAATGGTTTCTGCTACAAGAGATGCAGGAAAGAGCAATTTCTAGTCATGAACAATATGATTTACTTAGTCGTGAGGTTAAAAATATAGAGCTTATTGAAGGATATGGGCAATTGATGAGAGAAATTGCAAGAGCAATGCATATTTATGCTGATTCACTTTTAACCGGACAGGATTATAAACATCCTCTTTCTCTGCAATGGACACTAAATGCAGTACAAAAGATGCTGGAAGAGGAGAAGGGTGAGCCGCATTACCTTACACTTTCTCTACTATATCGCAATTTATCAGGACTGGAGAGAAACCTGAGAGAGGAGGCGACCATAATTGCTCAGATTGATGTAACTGTTTTTAATAGTCGAAAACCTGAGAGAAATAACTTATCAGCTCTAATTAATCCAGAGCATCCACGTTTTAAATCAGCTTTGCGGCTAACAATTAGTTGGTTATTGGGTTACCTAATAATTCAATTGTTACATATCGATAAAGGTGCGTGGATTTTGCTTACATCACTGATAGTTTTTCAGCAAACTTATAGTGCAACCAGGATGCGACTTTTTAAACGTGTCTTTGGCACCCTGATTGGAGTAATAATGGGAGCTACTTTATCTCAGTTGCTGCCTACGATTTCAGGTCAGATTTTACTACTTATAACATCAATTTATCTATTCTTCTATTGGTTAAAAAAGAATTATGTAGTTGCAGCTGCATTTATTACAATATATGTGCTGGCATCATTTAATCTAAATGACAGTCAAGGCCTTATAGTTATGTTGCCAAGAATTACGGATACACTAATAGGAGGAATAATAGCCTATCTTGTGGTTAGGTTTGTATGGCCAGACTGGCAGTATAAACAGTTGCCTAAGCTAATGTATAACGCTGTTTATAAAAATAAGCGCTACTTCGAGAGTATATATAAAGGGTCCGTTTCTGAGGAGGATTATCTTCACAACAGGCGCACAGCTTATAATGCAGACAATTCACTAACAGCTGCCTGGAAAGGTATGCGGCTTGAACCACGTAAGACACGTGTGTTTCAGGAAAGTGCATTTAATCTTACAAATCTAAATCATGCTTTACTCTCGTATATTTCAGCTTTTGGAGTTCATAAATATACTGAAAAATTAACGGTTGAGGAGCAAACCTTCTGCGAATCTGTGAGTTATATCCTTCAGTTTGTTGTCGATCTTATGAAAGGTGATGCAGATATTTCGCAGCTTAATGGTTTAATAACTTCAACAGCTTATTGGGATGAGGAACTTGAAAAAATGCAGATGAAACATGAAAATAAAAGAGCTGCACTAATTTATAATATTGCACATGTTACTCGACAATTGCTTATAGAATCGAAAGAGATAGTTTAATGTAGTTTCTACAGAAGAGATTGTTAATACTATTAGATTTAACTGTGAAGTCCACTCTATTTAAAAAGAATTCTTTTTTATATTATCTTTGTACAATATTATTTTCACTCTTTTACGATAAGTTTGATAAACAGAAAAGATGTTGATATTATAAAAAGTCTGTATAAAATAATAAAGAATATTATAAAAGGCCACTAATAAGACTGAAAATAGGAATATAAACGTTTGTAAAATAATGATTACAATATTAGGTATAGAATCTTCATGTGATGATACATCAGCTGCAGTAATTCGTGATGGAGTCATACTATCTAACGTAATTGCCGGTCAGGCTGTACATGAACGTTATGGAGGAGTTGTTCCTGAACTTGCTTCTCGAGCTCATCAACAAAATATAATTCCTGTTGTGCATGATGCTTTAAAGCAAGCTGGGGTTTTAAAAGAAGAAATTTCTGCAGTTGCTTTTACGAGGGGACCTGGTTTACTTGGATCTCTACTGGTTGGTACATCCTTTGCAAAAGGTTTCTCTTCTGCTCTAAATATACCAATGATAGAGGTTAATCATCTGCAGGCCCATGTTTTAGCTCATTTCATCAAAGAGGATAAAGATGATTTAAACCAACCTGCATTTCCTTTTTTATGTCTTTTAGTATCTGGCGGTAATTCACAAATAATCTTAGTGAAGAATTATGATAATATGGAAATTATTGGAAAAACTATTGACGATGCTGCCGGAGAAGCATTTGATAAGTGTGCTAAGGTTATGGGATTGGGTTATCCCGGAGGACCTGTAGTTGACAGACTAGCCAAAATGGGTAACTCTGATAAATATATATTTAGTAAACCCCGATTAGAAGGCTATGATTATAGTTTTAGTGGACTAAAGACCTCTTTTTTATATTTTTTAAGAGATGAACTTAAGCAGGATAGTGACTTTATTGAGAAGAATAAAAACGACCTGTGTGCATCACTACAGAAAACAATTGTTGATATTCTGATGGATAAGCTTCTTAAGGCTTCAGAAGATTTAGGAATTAAAGAGGTTGCAGTTGCCGGCGGTGTATCGGCCAATTCCAGCCTACGCTCTGCTTTCGAAGAATATAGTTTTAAGTATGGTTGGAGGATTCATATTCCTAAATTTGCATATACTACTGACAATGCTGCTATGGTGGCTATATCAGGATATTACAAATATCTGGATAATGAATTTGCAAACCACGATGTAGCACCGTATGCAAGAGTTCTTATATGATTAGGTGTAAATACTATGGATGTATACTCAATTATTTTCAATAAAAACTTAGTATACAAAATAGAAAATTAAAAGCTATAAAAATATCAGTATTCTTATATATATATACTCAAATATAGTTGATATAAAGAAAAATAATAAATTACAGTGATGGAGGAAAACAGGAAAAGTCTCAATTTTATTGAACAGATTGTAGAGAATGATTTGAAAGAGGGGAAAAACGATGGTAGAATTCAAACCCGTTTTCCGCCTGAGCCAAATGGGTATTTGCATATAGGCCATGCCAAAGCAATTTGTCTGGATTTTGGTATTGCTGAAAATTATGGAGGTATTTGTAATTTAAGATTTGATGATACTAATCCTGTAAAAGAGGATGTTGAGTATGTCGACTCCATAATGGAGGACATCAAATGGTTAGGTTTTCACTGGGAGAATGTATATTATGCTTCAGATTATTTTCAACAATTGTGGGATTTTGCTGTAAAATTGATAAAAGAGGGAAAAGCGTATGTGGATGAGCAAACTGCCGAAGAGATTGCAAGTCAGAAAGGTACACCTACCATACCAGGTACTAATAGCCCTTTTCGCGATCGTCCAATTGAGGAGTCTCTTGAACTGTTTAATAAAATGAACAGTGGTGAAATCCCTGAAGGTAAGATGGTTTTACGCGCGAAGATTGATATGTCTTCCTCAAACATGCACTTCCGTGATCCAATCATTTATCGTGTAATCCATATACCGCATCACCGTACTGGAACTACCTGGAAGGCTTATCCAATGTATGACTTTGCACATGGGCAATCGGATTACTTTGAAGGGGTAACTCATTCACTTTGTACGCTGGAGTTCGAAGTTCACAGACCACTATATGATTGGTTTCTTGATCAACTGGCTGATACTGACTATCGTCCACGTCAGATTGAATTTAATCGACTGAACCTTACCTACACGATGATGAGTAAGAGGAAACTACTACAACTTGTGCAAGAGAAGATAGTTTCAGGATGGGATGATCCACGAATGCCCACAATAGCCGGTATGCGTCGCCGTGGTTATACTCCCCGGGCTATACGTAATTTTATTGATTCGATAGGGTACACAAAATATGATGGAATAAATGATATTTCACTTTTGGAATTTGCTGTTAGGGAGGACCTGAATGCTCATGTAACTCGTGTTTCAGGGGTTATTGATCCAATCAAACTAATAATCACCAATTACCCAGAGGGAAAGGTTGAAGAGATGAGTACTATCAATAATCCCGAAGATGAAAGTATGGGTAGTAGAAACCTAAAATTCTCACGTGAGCTATGGATTGAACGTGAGGATTTTATGGAAGATGCACCTAAGAAGTACTTCAGACTAACTCCAGGTAGCGAAGTAAGACTAAAAAGTGCATATATAGTAAAGTGTACTGGATGTAAAAAGGATGAGGAGGGTAACGTAATTGAAGTGTATGCTGAATACGATCCTGATACAAAAAGTGGAATGCCTGAAGCTAATAGAAGGGTTAAAGGTACAATTCACTGGATTTCAGTACCCCATGCCATGGATGCGGAAGTAAGACTATATGATCGTTTGTTTTTAGTTGAAGATCCGGCAGGAGAAAAAGATAAGGATTTTAAAGAATTATTGAATCCTGACTCACTTATTATCAAGAAAAATTGTAAGGTTGAAGAGTTTCTTAAAGATGCCAAACCAGGCGATAGTTTCCAATTTCAACGTATTGGTTACTTTAATGTTGATATTGAATCAACCCCTGATAATCTGGTTTTTAACCGTACTGTGGCACTAAGAGATTCATGGAAAAAGAGTAATTAATGTGTTTTTTTAAGTAATGGATAAAAACGATTTAGATATAACATCGCTAAAACAAAAGTATGAAAATATGCGAGCTCTCGGCAAGAAAGTTTATTTCGATGCCGATGAGTTTGCATTGCTTGCAGAATTCTATAATTCAGAAGCTAATAATGCTGAGGCAGAATCAATTATTGAAGAAGGTCTCACAATGCACCCCGGAAGCTCAGAACTTATGATTTTGAAGGCAAAACAGCTTGTCCGTTCGGGTAAATTTAAAGCAGCACTTAGTTTTATTAGACATATGTCCGACGATAATGATCTGGATGTTCCATTAATCAAAATAGAAGCATACCTTCATCTTTCACTTTTTGATGAAGCTGATAATCTTATAAATAATATTATAAACAAAGATCTTACTGAAGAGGATTATTACTATTTTGTTACTGAAGTTGGATTTTTTCATAACGATGTTGATAAGTTTGATAGTGCTATTACCTATCTCGAAGAGGGATTAAAAATTAACAACTCTAATATTGAAGTTATTGCTGATCTTGCTTATTCATACGAAATGAAGGGTGATTTCGATAAAGCAATTGAGTACAACAACAAATTGTTAGATTTAAATCCCTATTCATTTGATGCCTGGCTTAATTTAGGTAAACTGTACACAATTAATATGCAATATGATAAGTCGATAGATGCCTATGACTTTGCATTAACTATTAAGGAAGATGATGTAACAACATTGAAATTGAAAGCATTTGCACTACATTTAAATGATAATGTTGATGAATCCACTGCATTATTTAGAAAATGCCTTGCTATGACTCCCGAAGATGATTCAATATATGATTCATTACTGTGTTTAAAAGCTTTATCAAAACAATATGATGAAATGATGAATATTTTAGATATTAAAGAGGAGCAGATGGGTAGTGAAGGTATATTAATAAGACGTGCCATAGTTTATCTACACAAGGGTGATATTGAATCGGCTAAATCCCTTATTTCTCAAATACCTGACGATAAAAAAGATACTCCGGAATATCATATGTTTGAAGGAGAACTGGCTTTTATTAGGGAGGACTTTGTTGCTGCTGAGGCATCATATATCAAAGCAGCATTGCTTTATGGGAGGAATGAGGGAGTTGAGGAAATTCTTGACAAACTCGCAAATATATGTATTGTTCAGGAAAAATATAAACAAGCAGCTATTTATCTTGAAGAGTTATTGAGTATATCACCTGAATATTATACAGCAAAAGCCAGACTGGCCTTTGTTCGTTTTGAGATTGGCTCTAAAGAACCTTTTGAGAATATAATGCAGCAATTCTCTGATAATGAATTACGAGAATTGCTGGCTCTTATTCTGGGAAGAGATACATCCGATTTTAACAAACTAAGTAGAGAAAGTATTATCACTCGCCTAAACGAAGCTCGTGAAAGTAGGATTCTATTCAAAAATTTAAAATATTAATCAACTTTACAGACTTTTGTAATTTCAAACATTTCTGAGGATTTAAAGGTTCCAATAAATTATTTACCTTATTCTGTATGTCAATGAAAGATTAACCATTGGCCACCAGTTTAAAATCTCCTCAGAAATGTTCAGGTTTATATCTTCAGAAAATCTATTTAACCAGTCATCATCCAGATTATCTATATTAGGACTTGTTAATGAATACTTTCCTTGATACACTAATCCTAATTCAAATTTAAATCCCACCTTATTACGAGGAATTGTTCTTCCCAATCCAATTCCCAAATATGGTTTAAACAAATTTCCTACTTTAAGTCTACCTTCAAAGCGTCCATCACTATAAGGCGTTATAATAATATCCTCATAAATAAGCACTGGGTTTTCTCCCAAAAACTCAGCCAGCACTCTGTAGTCTTTGACTAAACCATTTGTTGAAGCTCTGTTTTCACCAATATAAAAACCAGCTGTAATACAGAAAATGCCATAATCGACAGGGTAATAATCAACTAAAGTTTTTAAGTTAGGGAAAACTATATCTGTTTCCGTCAGTTCTGCCTGAGTACTTCCTTTATAGCCACTATACTCTACATTAATATCAAACTCCTTTGTATCATTGTTAATAAATTTGAAATAATCATATCCAATTCTAATTTTAAAGTTAGGGGAGAGAGAAGTTGCTCCTTGAATTCCTATACCATATAATCCGGCGTTAATTCCGGTAGCCCAACTTTCAAAAGGTACATTTTGTGCTTTTAAATTAAAAATTGCAATAACATATATAATTAATGAGCAGTAAAACTTTCTTCGCATAATTGATTTTTTATTGTATTTGTAATAGTTTCCTGTTTCAACAGGTTGGTAGCTTATTTTGTTTATAATTCTTTAACTTTTTTACATGCAAGATTATCACCACATCTCTATTTAAGAGTCAGCAACGAATTAATAAAGGGTTGTAATAATTATTGATATTATGATAATATCTTAAGTCCTTTAGAAATTCAAGAAATAGATTAGTAACGTTAAATGAGATAAAATAAGAAACATATTACTAGTAACTTTTAAAAACTACAATTTTATGAAAACAACCAAATTTCTTTTAGCATCACTTTTTGTTATGAGCATGATTATTTTACCTTCATGTCTTGATGATGATGATTATGACATGAGTCTAAGATATCCCAATGCCCTGGTAACAGTTAAAGAGACTGCTGATGATAAACTCTTCTTCCAATTGGATGATCAAACAACACTACTTCCGGTAAATATAAATACCCATCCATACGGAGGAAAGGAAGTGAGAGCATTAGTAAATTATAAAGAAGTTGATGTTCCAAGTGGTGATTTTGATAATGCTGTACACGTAAACTGGATTGATAGTATAAGAACAAAACCAATGGCACCAAATTTAGGAGATCAAAACGATGAAAAGTATGGAAATGATCCCGTTGAAATAGTACGTGACTGGGTAACTATTGCCGAAGATGGATATCTTACTCTTCGCTTCAGAACATTATGGAGCAATATGGGTGTAACCCATCACGTAAACCTCATTCCTACTAACAACCCTGAAAACCCTTACGAGGTGGAGTTCAGGCATGATGCAAAAGGTGATGTTGGCGGTAGAATGGGAGATGGTTTAGTTGCATTTAAACTCGATGATCTGCCAGACACAGAAGGTGAGACAGTTAAATTAAAATTAATTTGGAATGCATTTAATGGCGTTACCAAATCAGTGGAATTTGATTATAAAACACGTACTGCAACTCCGGGTACAAATGCTATTGCAGAACAAAGAAATGTGATCCCCTTGAATTAATCACTCACGCAAATATTAATACAATGCTTTCTTTTCAATATTTCATTTAAAAGTGTAAGGTTGTACCTTTGCAAAAAGGTACAACCTTTTAAACAAAAAAAGTAAAATTAAAATGGTAATGTCCAGACCTAATCTTTAAATGAGAAAAGACGAAAGCAGAGAGCGTGAGCTAATTCAGCAAATTGTGCATGGTGACAAAGTTGCTATGAAGATGTTCTATGATACCTATTCCGGCTATCTAACAGCTGTATGCGCTCGTTACATATCAGATAAAGAGGATATTAAAGATGTATTACAGGAGAGTTTTCTTAAAATATTCAGAGCAATACATAACTTTAAGTACAGAGGTATAGGATCTCTAAAAGCCTGGTCAGCACGTATCGTAGTGAATGAGTCTCTAAAATTTATCAGGGAAAACGATAAAATGCAGCTGATGAGTTTGAAGGACTGGGATATACCTGATGATAATGATAACATTGAACCGGATTTTGAAGATATTCCAACAACTGCCATTCTTGAGATGATTAGTTCACTTCCTGTCGGTTATCGTACAGTCTTTAACCTGTATGTGTTTGAAGAGAAAAGTCATAAAGAGATAGCATCAATGTTGAATATTGCAGAGAATAGTTCCGCCTCACAGTTTCATAGAGCCAAGAGGTTGTTAGTTAAAGAGATAGAGAAGTATAGGTTAAATAAAGAGAATAATGAGCGATATTTGGCAAAATAAACTCCGCAATCGTATAAATTCTTACGAAGAGACTGCACCCGATGGTTTGTGGGAAGAATTGGAGCGACAAATTGATTCCGATATAATGTTGGGAGAGAAGGATATTTCCGAAAACTATATTTCTGGAAAAGTAATTAATATACAAAATAGGAAATTGCATAGATTACGGAGTATCAGTATAAGTGCAATCGCCGCAGCAGCAGTAGTTGTTCTGTTTTATCTACTGAATATTAAACAAGACAATACTATACATGAACCCATTTTAAAAGAAAACAACATAGATATAGAATTTGCAGATAAAAGTGAGTTAGATTTAAATAAAGAGGTACCTGATATTATACTCGCTAAAAATAATATTAAACCAAAAGTTACTTCAAGTAATATATTAACAACTTCTGAAAATAAATCTTCCGAAACTGAGATAAATAATGGTATTACATTATATAACGAAGATATAGTAACTGAAAGAGTTGATGAACCCGTTGTTATAGAAGAACAGGTAGTAAATGATATAAGTAAAGAAAATCTTGAAGATGGGAACGAATTACTGATAGCTTCATCAAGCAACATAGACAACTTAAAAAGATCCAGATGGCAAACAAATGTTTCCATCTCAAATACTTCTTCCGGATCATCAGAAACATTCCCCGGATATGGTACATTTGCTCTTAAAGAGACAGTTAATCAGCAGTATGCATTCCTTTCAGAGTATTCGCGTGAAGGTGCATACACCGATATAAAACATGAGCAACCAATCACTTTAGGTTTAACTCTAAGATATAATATAAATGACAAATGGAATATTACGAGTGGTATAACATACTCATTGTTGTCGTCTAAATTGCGATCCCAGGGTGAAAATTATTATTATGATGATAATCAGAAGTTGCACTATATTGGTGTGCCCTTAAACATAGCATACAACTTCTGGCAAAATAACAACTTTCTTGGTTACTTTACTGCAGGTGCACATATGCAAAAGAACGTTTGTGGCAGACTTGTCTCAAACTATTATATAGACAATCAGCTTGAGTCAACCATTTCAGAAAGAATCACGGAAAAAGAGTTGCAATGGTCAGTTAACTCTGCTGTAGGAATAGAATACAGAGTATCTGATTATCTGGGTTTATATGCTGAACCAGGAATAGATTATTACTTCAAGAACAGTAGTGAATTAAAAACAATATATAAAGACCGACCTTTTAGTTTTAATTTAAGAGTAGGCATCAGGTTTACTTTTAATGACTGAGGCTATAAAAGTGACTTATAAAAGGATAACTCATATTTTAGCTGTTCTATTTCTGTCTGAAGCTGTTTTACCTTGCTAAGCATGTTCTGCAGAGCATCTATACCCTCCACATTGATGTCCATATCATAATACCAACGAATGAATTGCTCCAGATCAGTTAATTCATCGTATTCTATAAAACGTTCATCTTCATGAACCACTACATGAATCAAGCCCATATTGTGTAATGAGTCTATAAATGAATCCTCCACATCGTATATTTTCAGGCATTCACTATATCGTAATCTTTTCTCACTCATGATCTTCTGATTTTTGATAATTGGGTAAATAGCTTTTTCTCTTCATCTGTAAGATGTTCCGGTATTTGTACCCTTAGAGTAACATATAAATCACCAAAACTGTTATCCCTTTTATATACTGGGAAACCCTTGCCTTTAAGTCTTAATTTTGAACCCGGTTGTGTACCAGGTTTAATCTGCATTTTAACCTGTCCGTCAAGAGTATTCACTGTTACATCACCACCCAAAACGACAGTATATAAGTCAACTGTAACATCAGTATAAATGTCATCACCAAGTCGTTTGAACCGAGTATCATCCTCAATTATGAATGTTATATAAAGATCGCCGTTTGGCCCACCTCCAATACCTTCCTGTCCATATCCTTTAAGTTTAATTTTCTGTCCATCCGATACTCCGGCAGGAATGGTTATTCGCACATTTTTACCATTAATAGTTAAGGTTTGCTGATGTGTATTCATTGCTTCCCGGAGAGTCAGTCTCAATTCAGCCTGATAGTCAGCTCCCTTATATCTGTTTCGTCTGCCAGAAGTTCTAGTGCGATTTGTAAAACCATATCCAAACATCGAATGAAAAAAATCTGAGAAGTCATCATCAGAGAAATCGCCTTCTGTATAAAATGTCTGACCTCCCTGATTACTCCATTGCTGATTGTTTCCCCACTGTTGTTGATATTGTTCCCTGGCTTTCTCGAACTCCTCTCCATGTTTCCAGTTTTCTCCATATTTATCATACTTAGCACGTTTATCGGGATCACTAAGTACTTCATTTGCTTCATTCAGCTCCTGAAATTTTCTGTGTGCTTCTTTATCATTAGGGTTCAGATCAGGGTGTAGCCTTCTCGCCAGTTTGCGATAAGCCTTTTTTATTTCATCTGCAGATGCATTCTTGTCAACCCCCAATATTTTATAATAATCAATGTAAGCCATATGATTAAAAGATATATTGAAAATTAAATCACTGTTGTCTTTGAAGAATGTCTAACCATTTTAAAAATACCATTGAGTTCTTTATCAGTTAAATGTCTCCATTTTCCGATTGGAACATCAAGGTTAATATTCATTATCCTGTATCTTTCCAGTTCAACCACCTCATTTCCCAGATATTCACACATACGTCGTATTTGTCTGTTAAGACCTTGAGTTAGGATTATTCTGAATGTAAACCTGTCTATTTGCTCCACCAAACATTTTTTTGTCAATGTTCCAAGAATTGGAACACCATTGCCCATTTTTTGAATAAATGTTTTAGTTATTGGATGCTTCACTTTTACCAGATACTCTTTTTCGTGATTATTTCCTGCACGAAGTATTTTATTAACGATATCACCATCACTAGTAAGTAAGATCAATCCCTGACTATCTTTATCCAGTCGTCCAATTGGAAATATTCTTTCTGGATAGTTAATGAAATCAATAATGTTATTTTTCTCCCTCCTTATATCTGTAGTGCATACAATTCCTCGTGGTTTGTTAAGTAATAAGTAAACATGCTTTTTTTTCTTTCCATCAACATCTACCTTAGGTGATATAAGTTTCCCGTTAAGTCTAACTTCATCATTATAAGAAACCTTGCTTCCCATCTCAGCAACAGTGCCATTTATAGTAACACGTCTCTGTTCAATCAGTTTGTCAGCTTCCCTTCGCGAACAGTAACCAATTTCACTAAAATATTTATTTATACGAATTAAATCCTTATTTTCCATCTTTATAAATGCACCGTTTAATTTATCTGCAAAGGTAACTGATAAATATATATGAGACACTCTAATTCTTATTTGTTCTTCGTCTGCAGTCCGACTTTAATTTACTATATATTTCTAAATCAACAAAATGACTCCCCGATAGCAATTCACCGTCCCTTTCAATACCTTCTAAAATAAAGTTTAGCCTTTTAGGAATATTACTACTTGGTATGTTTCCTACGGCACACTTTATTTGTATTTTATTTATATTAAGCGCTTTAAATGCAAAATTGCATAAAATATCAACCGATTTTGTCATTATGCCCTTTTTCTGATACTCTTCAGATAGCCAGTATCCAATTTCTGTTTTCCTATTAACTTTGTCTGTATCTTTGAATCCTATAATACCTGCAAAATGACCACAATACCTTATAGTAAAAACATATTCAAAGTGATCTGCATCAGCATTAATTACTGAGTTAACATACATTTCAGAGTCAGTTATACTCTTTGTTGATTCAACAAAAGGTAACCATTTGCCAAGATAGTTCCTTTGCGAATCGATAGTCTCAAAGATATCTTTGGCATCAGAAAATTTTAACTGTCTCAGTTCAATATCTTTATCAATTTTTAAAATCATAAAACTGTGGAATTTTAATCATAAATTTATAATATTATTTTGTATAGTAAACTGTTTAGTTTATCACTTTTTTTAACGGATTTGCAATATGCTTCAATTACACTATTATTATTACTACCGGGCAATCGTACACCAATAACCCATTTCGCTATATCCCATGCTTGTGATTGCATGGCACACATATGTTTTACTATATCAACCGGCTCTTTCAGATAATGAGTTAGTAGCAGATGATTATAAAGACGCAGGTTAAGTAGCTCTGAATTATTCATATGGACTCATTTTAAAGTTCAAAATTACAATATAATTCTTGCTTATTTTATATATTTGTGTGTAAAGTAATTTGTTACACTCCAAATAAAAAATCAAATGAAGAAAAACGCAATTATAATGGTCTGCATTTTATTCGCAGTCACTGTCTATTCACAATCTAATCCTGTAATAAGCTTATTTCCTGAAGGTACAGTTTTATATGGCAATATATCCTATAATGACAATTCTCACGAAAAACATCTGCTAGATATTTATCTTCCTGCCAACGCAAAAGAAAAAGTCCCTGTACTATTTTTCATTCATGGTGGAGGTTGGTTAAGCAATGATAAATATGCCGACATGAACTATATGAAAGAGACAGTTAAAGAGGTAGTGGAAAATGGATTTGCGTTAGTCTCCATTGATTACAGATTCAGTACAGAAGCTCTGTTTCCAGCGCAGATTCAAGATTGCAACAAGGCTATTTCATATATTTATGATAATGCAGATAAATATGGAATAGACAATGACAAGTTTGCGGTGATGGGCTTTTCTGCAGGAGGTCATTTAGCATGTATGGTTGGACTATCAAAAAATAACAATATAGATGATTTCTTTTCAGAAAGAACAAACAGAAATTTCAATATAAATGCTGTAGTAGATTTTTATGGTCCCACGGAATTAATCCTTTTTCCAGGAGGTAATGATGAAAAATCACCTGAAGCAATTTTAATTGGAGCGACTACTGTTGAGCGTCCAGACCTGGCAAAGTTTGCTAGTCCAAACACATATGTTGATAAAAACGATCCTCCATTTCTTATTATTCATGGTGAAAAAGACAATCTGGTAGATGTTAAACATTCACAGGTACTTAGATCATGGTTAACAATTAATGATATTCCTAACGAACTAATCATTGTTGAAGGGGCACCACATTTTGGACCTATGTTCGATGCTGATTTTATTAGAGCGAAAGTGATAAGTTTCTTAAAGGAACATCTGCATTAAATGATTTATAATAAGAGTACTACAAAGAACAAATTACAATAACTGAAATATTTTAATATTATAAATTAACACCACTCATATTAGCATACCTGTCACCAGTATCTGTTCCCAAAGGAATAATTGATTCCAAAAGATCAATATTTTCCTGACTAAGTGTAATATTTGCAGCAGCTATATTCTCTTCTACATATTTGATCCTTTTGGTACCGGGAATTGGAACATGCCCTTTTGCTATTACCCATGCTAGTGCAAGTTGAGAAGGAGTGATATTTTTCTCAGCAGCTACCTGTTTGATTTTATCTAAAAGTTCACTGTTTTTGTTGAACTGATCTAATTGAAAACGAGGTGTATTTCGTCTCCAGTCACCCTCTTCCAATTCATTTGGATTCTTAATTGTACCCGACAGAAATCCTCTTCCAAGAGGAGAGTAGGAGATGAGACCAATTCCCAACTCTTTTAAAGTATCCAAAATACCCAACATTTCAATTTGTCGCTCAAACAGTGAGTATTCCGACTGAACAGCCGTCAGCGGATATACACCATGGGCTTTACGGATTGTTTCTGATCCCACTTCAGATAAACCTATATACCTCACTTTGCCTTCTTCAACCAGTTCAGCCATTGCTGCTACGGTTTCTTCAACAGGGGTATTTATATCTAAACGATGCAGATAATACAAATCGATATAATCAGTGTTCAGGTTTCGCAGAGATCGCTCAATAGCTTTTCTCATATAACTTTTGGTTCCGTTTATTCTACCTGTACGATTTCCGTCATTATCTATCTCTACACCAAATTTTGTTGCGATTATATATTTATCCCTATTGCCTGACACAGCCTTTGCCACCAACCTCTCGTTCTCACCCAAACCATATATGTCGGCAGTATCCAGGAAGTTTCCTCCCAGATCAAATGATCTGTGTATTGTAGCAATAGATTCTTTATCATCAGCTTTGCCATAAACACCGGCTCCATTCATCTTCGACATTCCCATACAACCCAGACCTATGGTTGGTATGACTAGTCCCTGACTACCTAAATTCATCTGCTTAATTGTCTTCATACGTTATTTGTTTTTATTTTAGAATATATTATCAGGCAGTATGCTGTCTATTGTTCAAGTTAAGATTTCAACAACTTATACCTCATAATCTCTTCAAAATCCTTTAGATCTTCTGTCTTTTTTATATCGAGACTTAAAGCGAAAAGTTTGCCGATAGAAACAGAACTACTAAACTTCTCTTTTATTTCAATATCTATTGGAAGATTATTAATTCCACCCTTTGTCTTTTCTGTGAAATAAAAACCTGTTTTTATGAATATTTCCCATAAAGAGAGCCAAAAAACGGTCTTTTTTTTGTTTGTAACCTTGCATAGCCATGCATTACCATCTTTGTAAAATCTCCACTCATATGCAAGTTTATATTTTCCCGTAATCACCTCAATTAAAGTCTTGTAAATCTCATAAGCATCCTTACCAAGACTGTCCTCTATAACTTTGTCTGTTGGTTCTACGTCAGGATCACGCAGAAGAATTTTTTCTTCCATTTCCATTACTTTTTATGGTTTTTGTTTCCATATCTTAGCGGTAAAAGGTAAATATTCAGGTAAAGCTGCCGAGCCATACCACTGATAAATATCATAATCCAGCAACCCTGTATCAATGGCAGGGTCTGTTTTTAGAATCTCTTCAGCCTGTTCAATTGAATTGATATTATCAAGAATAAAAATCCCCCTATAACTGTTTTTGTTCTTTCCCAAAGGACCTGCAACTATCATCTTGCCTTCATTTACCAACCTGTTAATGTTTTCCATATGTCCTCTGAAACTTTCATTAATAATAGTCTCATCTGTTGTATTATTAGTTCCTGTTTTTAGAATTACAAGATAAAATATTTTCATACCATAATCATCACCTCCTAATTTTTCGGCAAGAAGTTTGTCATAATTAAGATTTGTAATTGTAGTATCATTCTGTATTACATCGGATGTGCTACTATAGGTGAAGTTTGCAACAAATAAAGAAATCAGTAAAATTGTGTATTTCATAAACAGAATTTATTTTTAAGTGAAAGAACTATATTTATAGTTTAAACACAATATTAGGAATTATTGTTTATTAGAATACTTT
>Ga0265293_10001964_pt1 | contig 43154 bp, 50 predicted proteins | sample Munlanlewell138R_FD_192505 | JGI IMG/M metagenome (GOLD analysis project Ga0265293, IMG submission 192505) | Leachate microbial communities from a municipal landfill in Southern Ontario, Canada - Leachate well 138R | ecosystem: Engineered > Solid waste > Landfill > Unclassified | place: Canada...
TGCTATTTTTACTATAGCCGATATAAAACCAGGGGAATTTATAAAAATTATTTTCCATAATGAAGCACAAACATCTAAGTATTCTTTAGAGATTCCTACTATGTATGCAATGGAATATATAACCCCCGTTTTTAAAATGAGCTGGCATGTAAATCCCTTAGATGAACTAGCAGAAAAAACTCAATACATGACAGATATTAATGGACATGTTTATGAAGATGCCATTTCACAAAATGATATATTAGAAACTGTTCCTCAATTTGCACAATTAATACCAGCACATTTTTGGATAGAAGGATCTAAACATTATTTTACCACATATAGAGATGTTGAGAAGATTTTAAAAAATAATAAGATATCTTCTATAAATAAAAAAGCAGATCCTTTTACATACACTACTAAATCAGATATAGATTCTAATAAAGAAGAATTTGATGGAAGAGCGGAAGAGTTTCATCAAGAAGATAAATTAACCTTAGATAATGATAGAAATTGGAACTTTAATGAACCCGACTGGAAGAATACTATTGAGTTTAAGAATGATAATAATATAATGCATTTTGATGAACCTTATAAAAGACCCAATACTATAAGTTCATTAAAATTAAATTGGCAATTATTTACTTTAGATATTGACGATATTCAAAATTACTTATTTAAAATAGTAGAGCATAGCACATTTTTAGATCCAGATGAAATTTATTATGTATCCGCATGGAAAAAAGATTTAGAAGATGATGAAAATAGTACGGTTTGGGTGAAAAAATATAAAGGTGGGAAATATGGTGATGATTTTACTTCTACCCCCCTTTATTGGAAAATTTTTAAAAAAGTATTTAAAATAGCTAGTGAAAGAAATGATGTTAATTCTTCATTAAAATTAGATTGGGCAATTATTCCCGATATTATAGAAAGAGCAAACAAGATATTTAAAGAATTTGTTAAAAGACATAATCTTAATCTTGAATTTACTGATCATTTTTATACAAGTGCAAGATATATTTCATATGAAGAAGCTTATGAAATTTATCACAATAATGGTAAATATATACATTCAGATGCATGGGTAGCAGGGGAATACTATAAATACATATTATTAAAAAGATCCACACCAAGAGGAGATATAGGAGAAGATTTATATTGTTACTCTGTGGAAGATACTCTTATATTTTTGGCTTTTTATCACCCTTCCTTAAAATTAGATTGGCAAATACAATTCTCTAATCCTGAATTTGAACAAATTCTTAAAGATAACGGTATTTCTTATTATATAGAAAATGAACGTTTAATTATAAATCATAAAGGATATGTTTATCTTCCTTCCTTAACTCAATTACCTGAAAATATTCAGTTTAATAATAACGGATATGTTTATCTTCCTTCCTTAACTCAATTACCTGAAAATATTCAGTTTAATAATGAAGAAGATGTTTTACTTCGTTCTTTAACTCAATTACCTGAAAATATTCAGTTTAATAATAAAGGTAATGTTTATCTTAATTCTTTAACTCAATTACCTGAAAATATTATATTTAATAATGAAGGTGATGTTTATCTTCGTTCTTTAACTCAATTACCTGAAAATAAATATGAAATTTTTAAGAATGAGGGAATAGTTAATTATAATCGGGATGAGAATGGTTGGTTAGGAAGATTTGATCCTAGAATAAGAGAAGGAAGTTTACGATTAGATTGGAAAGAACGGAAAAAAATAGGTTTAGAAAGAACATCTTCTCTTAAAATAGCAGAAGATCTTTCTTTTAATAAATACGATAAAGAAAGAGGCCAACAATTAGTAAATAAAGAAATTGATACAGGAGTATTAAATCCTCTTGATATGCAACAATCCTATCATACAGATTATTTTTTACCTGATTTAGATCACGATAAAAAAGAAAGAGAAGCATTAGATTGGACGGGAAGAGAAAATTTACAATTAGGGTTTAGTTCATTAAAAATGAATTGGCTTTTAGAAGAATTTCAAAAAGGACAAAAAGTTAAATTTAAAGATGGTACTCCCGAAAGTGTAAGAACTTTTTCAAGTGAAATCGACGATGAGGACATTACAGTAGATACCCAAGCAATTGGTATAGTACAAGAAGATTCTACTATCGAATGGGATGATGTTTCTGTTATTTTCCCTGATTATAAAGAAGTATTTTTAGAGATACCTTTAGTTTGTTATAAAGAAAATTTAGAAAAAACTCAACAAAAAGATTCTTTAAGACTTAATTGGAACCTTGTAAAAATTGTTTCATGCCCTGAGCTTCCTCCTAAAAATAATAAGGTAGTTTATATAATAAGGCATGGAGGAAATCGTTTCGAAGTGATGGAAGGTATAGTTGTGGACCCTCCCGAAGGGGCGGCAGGAATAGATGATACAAGAAATATTTTATCTACAAGAGTGTTTGAAGAAGCATATACAACAGCAGAAGAATATGCATTACAACATGATATTATTTATTATAGAACTGGAATTGATATGGAAGAAAGAGGCTTTACTTTAGAATAAAGGTGAAAAAAAGAAAATATATTTCTATATATTAAATTGAATTAGAAGGAATTAAAAATGAACTGGAGACAAAAACTAGCAAAGTCAGAAAATTTTAAGGATGATTTTAAACCTTATAAAGAAAAGAAAAGAGAAATTATTAATAGGGCTGAATTTACAGGTGATAAATTTCCTAAATCAGGTGACCCCGCTAAAGTTGAATTAAATCATTGGAAAGCAGGTGACAGTCTTGGAAAAAAAGATAGAAAGACAGAATCTACGAGTTCCGGTTCTGCTGTTTTAAATCCTAAAGTAAAGAGGGAGAATTTTAAAAAAACCTCTAATTGGAGAGATAAACTTATAAAAAAAGCCGAGGTAGATTTTCGCCAAAAACCAGATGGAGAAGTAAGCATATCTGTTACCACCCCTCAGCAAGGAATTGGAGGTCTACCTAATACAGATATAACCCCTTCTTTAGAAAGTCCTTTAGAAGAAGAACAAGAAGAGGAAGAAAATATAAAGGAAGGAAAATATTTAACATACGAAGAACTAGACGAATGGGCAAAAAATAACCCAGAAGCTATGGAAGAAGTAAATCGGCAAAATGAAATATTGGAGGGAGGACTAATTCCCATAGATGAAGCAAAGGTAGGAGAAGGTAGACTTTTTACAGAAAGAGAATTGAGATCAAAAGCATGGCAAAATCCCACTAGAATATCTATTGATGATGCAAGAGGCAAACCTATAAATGTAGGGGATGAAGTCTCTACGAGAGATGATGGATTTGGAGGATATTTGGTACATGAAATACGCCCTCCAAAAATAAGAATACACGCTGGAGAAAGTGTACAATGGGTAGATGCGAATAAAGTTTATTTAGTAAAGAAATATGAAGATAGAAAAAAATTAAATTGGCAATTTCCTAGCATACATCAAAACTTAATGGATGAAGCATATGACTTATATCAAAAACCCGAAAATGAAAATTGGTCTGAACAAGAATTTTTAGATAATCTGCCCTCACAAGCTCATAAAGACGCTGTAGTTTTGGGCAACTTAAATTATCAAGTTGAAAATGGGGGATTTCTTCAATGGTGGGATAATGGTTATGGAGAAAGAGATTACAATTATTTAGTTACTACTTTATTACCTTCTATAGGAACAGAAACAGCAAATGTAGTAAAAGATTTAGTAAAACAATCTAAAAAAAATTTAGAAAGTATAAAAAATACAGAACAAGATTTACAGTGGGGGCATTATTCTACTGATGAGGAAGCAGATGCTGCACAAGAAGAAATAGATAATCTTTATGCAGATAATAGTTTAGATTATAAGTATTATGAAATAAACAAAACTTTTTTAGATGATGTAGCAAATTATTTAGCTAATATTAAAACTTCTTCGAAACGTAATTGGAGACAAAAATTAGGTGTATCAGAACCGGATGTAAATTTTAAAAGAAAACCTGATGGTACATTCGAACTAAACGTTACACACCCAAAACCAGAAGTTCCGGAAGCACTACCTATATTAGATACTCAACCAGATGTTCCTCCTCAAAATGTTCCTTTAACTACTTCTTCAAAGGATTACCCAAAAGCTAAAAAAGGAGAAGAAGTGTATGCAGAATATGATAAAGAAACTAAAGAATGGCATGTATTTGGTTTAGAGAGTGGACACAGCTATTGGTATGGAGATGAAGAAACTGCTAAGAAAAAAGCTAAAGAAATGAATGAAAATAAAAAAGAAGCTTCTAAAAAATGTGCTAAGAAAGAATGGATTATTAAATTTGCAAAAAAAGGTAAAGATACTTATAACTTGATTGGTAGAGAATGTGACACGCACGCAGGTATATTTATTGAAAGAATTCCAAGAGGTATTTTTTCTAAAAAAGCCTCTAAACAATCTAAAATAATAGATTTTGAGAAAATTGAAAAAAACGGCGCCACATGGCCTGAATTAATAAATTCAGGATTATGGCAAACTAAATTTGATGAGTTTATAAATGGTAAATAATTGGAGAAACACCCTACTTTGGGAAGCACTAAGCGAAAGTAATTTTTGGAATTATGTGTATGCTTCTCTTAAAGAAAGGGTTCCCGCATTAACACGTGCACAGTTTGGGGAACTTACCACTCATCCTATTTATCTTTTTGAAGAATGGGATTTTTATGATTTATTATCTCACGTTTTTAATGGACCTGAGGCATTAGTAGAAGATGTAGCGGGTAGATTATATGATATTTTACTAGATAAAGAAGAAGAGCAAGATGAGTAATTTAAATCTTTCAGAATTTGATAAATCTTCTCTAGAGATAGACAAAGCTTTTGAAGAAAGTAGCCCAGATAAAGTAGTATCTTCTCTTAAAACATCTTTTCAAAAGAGAGAAGAAGAACTAAAAACATTATTATCTAACAAAGATCTTTCTAGGGATCTCCGTCAAGAATATAAATTAGAATTAAAAGTTCTAAAAAACGCTCTCTCTCAGATATAAAAATCCCAATCTCTTTTACCCATTTTTTTGTAAAACACCCTTGAATTTTTGCAATCCTTCTCTAATATCTTTTTCATAACTTTTAAAATTGAAACGCGTTTCAAATTTCGAGGAGAAATTAACAATGATTCAAAAACTTAGCAAAGAAGAACAAATTCAGTCTCTTGCGGAAATGCAAGAGGAATTAGAAGGAGTAAAATCCGACGTTGATACATTTAATGATGATCTCGGAGACGTCTCCGATATATCAATGGAAGATGGAGATTTCTTTGGTGATGACTTATCCGATGAAGATAAAGAAAAAGCAAAAGAAATAAAAACACCGGAAGATGTTAAAAATGCTCTTTCTGAAGCAAAGAAAGACATTGAAGCAGTAATTGATAATTTGGATGGAGTAATTGGGCAAACATCAGATGAGCAAAAAACAGCTAAGTTTAAAAGACCCAATGAAAAATATGCATCAACAATCACAGCTTTAGCTAAGACAGCCACTAAAGCTATAGATGATGCAAAAAATGCCATGAATCATTGGAGTTTCTTAACTAAACTTAAAAAGAAAGCAAAAGCATCAAAAGAAGGTAAAACTTCTTCAAAAGGAGATTTGAAAAGCGCTTTGGAAACTATCAAAGAAGCTAAAAGAGTTGTTAGTGAAACAGAACAAATGTTTGTTAAAAATGCTACTAGTGTTCCTCCTACTGGTGCAGAATTTACGGGTGATAAATGGCCAAATGGTAAAAATCCCGCAGAAGTTGAATTAAGACATTGGCATGCTGGAGCAGATAAGATTAAGAAAGATAAAAAATTTGAAGATGCACGCCCTAATCCCGCAGTCGATGAGCGTCTGACTAGCGTTGAATATCAAAGAAATGATGCTCCATATGTAAACGCCACTCTTCATTTATTAGATGGAGAAGGTAAATATGGTTCATATTGGGATATATGGGAAACAAAAACAAACAAAAGAATGTTAGTACCTTTCGTAGGTATTCCAGATAAAATTGGTGCAAAAGATGATGTATATTTTAATAGATTTATTTCAAAACGTTATGGTAATAGTATATTACAATATATTAACGATAATGGTTTTGATGCCGCTAAAGAAGAATTAAATGGTAGGCTTGCAAAATTTAACCCAGGTCTTGCAAAAACAGCTGCAGAATCAAAAACAAATTTAAGAAAATATTATACTGACGCTTATGGTGAGAGACAGTATGCATCTCAATTAACCTCCAATGAAGGTAGAAAAGAAAAGATGAATGAAGGTTATACTCCTCAAAATGATACTATTAAAGAATATGATGAGCACACAAAGGACGGACCTGGAACGCTTTCAAATCAAAACAAAAAACCCGTACAAAAAGTAGCAACAGCAGAAGAAAAAGCTGTTTTACAGGCTAAGGCAGATAGAGCGGTAGAATTAGCTAAATTAGCTGCTTCCAGAGGAGTTATTCCATATACAATAGCTACTGTACGTAAACAAGCTTCAATTTATTTCAAATATTCCGATGATCAATACAAAGCAGTAGAAGCTACTCTATCTCAATTGCCTTTAATAAATGAAGCTGCTATGAAAGAAGCACATATCCCTGAAACAGAAAATGGTATAGTAGGAAATCCTAGCCAGGGAGTTAGCGAGCCTACAGCGCAGGTTGATACAGAAGGGATAGATTCTGGAGTAGCATCAGATGCTAAGATAGCCAAACAGGCAACAATAGTTCCTCAGGTGTCTCAGAACAATGGAGAACAGAAACCCCTATTTGAATCTAAGTTAGTAAATACTTTGAATAGAACAGGTGTGGCAAAACGTATTAAAACAGCACAATACAAACAAAGTTAATTTTTTTTAATTCGTCCTTTTAAATAGGAATCGCGAAAAGTAAATTTTAATTAAATATTTATAAAGAGGTTTTCAAATGTCTAAAGTATTAGTACCTTTTGCAGCGCAAAAGAAATTTTATCACGTTAGTGATGACGTTGTAGCAGCTGGTTGGTTAGCAGGACAAGCTTTTACATTAGCGTCAGATGGACAAACTGCTGAATTAGCTACAGCAGATGAGGCATTATTTGTTGCAATAGATAGCCCAGATGAATTAGCATCTCCTCCTACAGGTTCTCTTTGCACGTTCGCTTTCGGATCAGGAACTGAAATTATAATTGATCACAGTGAAGAAGTTGCAGCTGAATCTAATGATAGAGCTTATGAATCAGAAGTGGAATCTGCAAGTGCAGCAGCTGATCTTTACATAGGTGCAACAGGTAAATGGCAGACAACTCCTACAGGATCTGTAAAAGGTAAGATGTCTGAAGTTCCTACTGCTGATAACAACTATAGATTAGGAATTTTCTTAAGATTCTAAAAAATTAGTTCTTTATTTTTTTTTTCTTCCGGAGAGACTCTATTTTACTCCTAGAATAGAGTCTCTTTTATAAAAGAGTTTTTAATTGTTACGCGTTAATGCTTTGCTTTAACGTTTTTGCGATAAATTTATTTAATTATCGTTCACTTTCAATAAGGAGAAAATAGCAATGAACAAACCTAAAAATGGTTTTGCAATTGAAAAAGAAGCTGCTGGTGGAAATGATACATATCAAAATTATCAGCAATCAGTAACCAATTCAGCTGATGTATGGGATATGTTGATGTCAGAAGGCGGACGCCAGACAGTCGCTGCACAAATGGCAGTGCCTATCCGTCAAGAACTAGATTATGTGGGTGTATCTAGAAAGTTTTTCGAAATTGATGTTTTAGCACAAGGTCAGATTGCTAGATACGACAAAGATATTGATACTCCAGCATATGTTGTATCCAAAAAAGGTAGAGTTAATCAGTATGATGTAGAAGCGGAATATGTAGAACCTCCTACATGGGAAATTTTTGCACCAGCTCATATTAGATTATCTCAAATCCAACAAAGAAGATTCAATATTCTTGATAGAACTCAGGAAAAAATTCGTATTGCTGTTCAACTGCAGGAAGATGATCAGTTCTTGCATCTTTTAAATACTACAACTGCAGGAAACCAGGCTAACAATCCTGATGTAACTGAAAATACAAATGGTTGTTCAAAATCTTTCTTGAATAAAATAGTTACCCGGATAATGGATCACGATCTTCCCTGTTATGGTCTTTTAATGAGATTTTCTTCTTTTAAAGATTTAAGAGATTGGGATCGTGATGAAGTTGACCCTGTATCGATGAGAGAGATCTTAGAAACGGGTTTATATGGTAATATCTGGGGTATTGATATAATCGTTTCACGTAGAGTTCAAGCAGGCACAGTTTACGCTATAACAGAACCAAGATTCTTTGGTGTAATGCCCGTAAGAACTGAGTTGATCTTAATGCCTGATGATCAACCAAGAGAAGCAGTTATAGGTTATGTTGGTTATGAAGAGATTGGTCAAGCCGCGGTTGTTCCTAATGGTGTTTCAAAAGGAACTCACAACGTTATTGTGTAATCTAATATAACGTAGTTATATTCTTTAGTCATTATTCAAAAGGTATGTACCAAAAGTACATACCTTTTTTCATGTTTTAACGTGTAATTTTAAAATATAAAAACTAAAAGAAATATGAGTGAATATAAATATAGACAAGGAAAGATCTATACGGTAGATGGTATAACAGGTACGTTAAAAGAAATCAAAGAGAAGAAAAATCTTAAAATATCTACACAAGCTTTGGGAATAAGAATAAAAAAGGGTAAACCTATAGATGGTAAATATAAGGCTTTTGGAATTGTGGGCACAATAGAAGAAATAATAAAAAAGAAGAAATTAGAAATAAGTCCGTCTACTGTAAGATGCAGGCTGTGGAAGGGTATTTCAATTGAAAAAGCTTTTATTTTAGAAAAATATAAAAGCAAGTATAAAATTGACAATATAAAATATAAGTCTATAAGAGAGATAGCGAAAAGAAGAGGGATATCTTATAGTACATTATGCAAAAGACTACAAAAAGGAATGCCTTTAGATATGGCTGTTAAAGGGGAATACAAATATGAAATAAAGGGTACACAATATAAATCTTTGAAAGATATAGGAAAAGCTTACAACATACCTCAAAATACCATATCTCAAAGACTTAAAAAAGGAATGTCTTTAGAAGAAGCTGTTACAACTCCTCGTAAAAAAATTGTTAAGAAAAGTAAAACGAAAAAATATTTTTATAAAGGAAAATATAAGTCTATTGCGGAACATACGCGGGAATATTCTAATTTAACTCCTTCAAATATTAGATACAGAATGAAGAAAGGGATGTCCTTAGAAGAAGCATTAGAAATACCCAGATTAAGAGAAAGAAAAAAACAACTTAAAAAAATAGAGTTTTACGACCACTACAAATATAATGGGAGTTTTTTACCTAAAAAATATTTAATTAAAAACTACGCTCTTGTATCTTCTTGGTTAGTTAATTATAGATTGTCAAAAGGATGGGATATAACATGGGCTTTAAGATATAAAGGATCAGAAATTCCCAAGGGTGCAAAAATAGTTAGTTTTGATGATACATCATTAGATACACCCCCTTTACAAACCTATTTTGATACTAAAGAAGGTTTATTAAATCTTACGGAGGTTATTAAAAAATATGGGAAATCCCCTATGAGTACGATCTTAGATAAAATGAAAAGAAATAGATATAGAAGGTTTGTGATGAAATACACATTTGAAGAAGCTATATTAGGCAAAAGTGATAAATCTATTAAACGAATACATAAAAAACAAGTAAAATTAGTAATAGAACAAAATAAGAAATGGAAAGAGGATGTTCCTAAATCACTAGAATTTAAAAAAGAAGGTACTAATGATGAAAACATATATTGAAACTTCTAAACCTATACAATATGTAGAATGTTCGTGCGGATATTTAGTTAGAGAATGGTTTTCCGGAGGAGATTTAGGAGCTATATATTTTGAATACATAATAGGAAAAAATTGCCCACATTGTAAAAATGATACTATTTATTTTAATAATGTACAAATAATAGAAACTTATTTAGTTACTAAAACGTTATTTAGAACAAAGAAAAAATTAATAGGAAAAGAAAGATGGAACGAATTAAAAAAGCCTTTGTAAAGTACTTAAAACCATCCCTACCTCCTCATATTGTTTTAGCTATTATTTGCACTAATATTATTATGATACTATCTTATCTTAAATTTTATGAAAAATGGTTAATCTACGCTTTTATAATTTATAATTGCTTGCCTTTTGTAGTTATGTTTTTAAATTGGCGTATAGAAGTAAACCTCAAAAAGAAACTACCTTAAAACCTCTCATTTCCGTTCGATATAGCAGTTATACACTAACCTTAATATGCTAGCTGTATAAAGTGTCTGATGAAGAGATTTTATACGTTAGCAATGACTGTTTGCCATCTACCTGAGTTTACAAATCGCGCTTTAGGTTTCACAGGTAAAGGTTGAGGATCTATTTGACTATTTGCTTTTTTCTCCCCACTATGTCTAATGTAGTGATGTTTTTCAATATCTCCGAACCAATGATTACATTGAATGCAATATCCGCGTTTCTCTTTATCCATATAAGAACTCCTTTAATTTAAGAGATTATATTTTATTCATAAATCTATAATAGGTCTAAATAGTTTTTTACAATTTTTTTACAATTTTTTATTAAATGGAATAGTGTCAGGAAAGAGGAAAAAAAAAATTAATCATACTTTTACTAATCTAATCATTGGTATTTTTGCACCGTCTTCCGCAACTTTCTTTTCTAATAACTTTCGTGGATTTTCTAATAATCTTTCCACATATCTTCCTTTTTCCACCTCTCTTCCTACATATCTAAATAAAGCTTTACCTTTATTGAAATAATTTCCGCCAAGATATCGGGCATCTTTTTTTATATATCCAATAAATTCTACCAAAGCTTTAGTAGAAATATAATTATGTTGAATTAATTTTCTAATTATTTTTATAGCTGTCACGTTACTACATTTAAACAATCTACTTACACTACCAATTGTAATAACAGGTCTCTTTATACTTTCTAAACCCATATCATCTATTTTAACATTTTTTAATATCTTGCGTTTAGTATGAGGTTTCATTTCTCCTATTCCAATTCCGTATGTTAGAGAAATGTTATATTTTTGTTGATGTAAGTTGTTGTTTATTGTTAAAAATTCTATTCTATTTAACATGCCCTTGAAAGACATATAGGGTCTTGTAGAAAGGCACGTGGTTGCAAATTTCTGTTTCTTAGGATTATTTTTATCAAACGGAATTCTTAGAACTTTACTAGCTTTTCTAAATAATAAATTTCCATCTCTTTCTTCTACTAAATCTTCTTTTATTAGTACATTTATATATCTTTGAATGGTTTTTGAATGCAATCCTGTCAAAGAAGATAGTTTGGCATAAGAATAACTGTAGATTATAGAATGACTGTATTTAGCCTTTATAAGGTAGTAAAGAGCAAGAGGTTTTCTATAACCTTTCTTGCACATCATTTCTAAAAGTTGAAGATTAAAACGAGTAGATTTTTTCAAGAATTCCAGTATGAAGTTGAATTAGTTTAATACACGAAAGAAAAAAAGGCATTTTTTAATTGTAAGATGTCAAAAATTAGCCTATATATATTTTATATATACAAAAATTTTTAGAGAGGTTTTTTAATGAAAGAAAAAGATAAAGCTAACTGGAATGTTAAATGGAGGATTGAAAAGTATAAAGCAGAAGATTTCAATCAAGGAAAATCCCCCCTACTTGGTAGAGGATTTTGATAATAATCTTCTATTAAATGAAGGAACGATGAGACCATAGTAAAGACGGGTTCTGTTACTAGAATTTATATTAATTCATTAAACAATTTTGGAAGAATTTAACAATGGCAAAAAAATTTAGAGCAAAATTTTCATCTTCCGGACTTACTGTAACGGTAGATACCTACGATGAAGATGATAATTTAGTAAGTTCTGATTTAGAGGCAAATGAAGTGGGGGGCACTCAAGTCTATAGTTGTATGGAACCTAGTGATACTGCTGTATGGGGAAACTTTAAACCTAGTGTTGGGGATAATATTTTTGTATATGAGAGTTTTAACATTGCATTGCAAAATTTTATATTAGGGGATGGAGATACACCTGTAAATCATAATACAGGAGGATCTGATAATTTATCTTACAAATTAGGTTCCGCTGGTATTGATAATGCTACCGTAACAGCTTATGTAAAAAGTGAATATGATAGCGGAATTCTTACAGTAAGGGGAAAAACTTATACTAACGCCTTGGGAAGATGGGTAAATTCACTATATTTAAATAGTGGAATAACATATGTAATTATTTTTGAAAAGCCCGGAGTATACGGGCCAAATAGAGCAGAGGTAACTCCATGAGTGTGCAAGGAACTCCTGTAACAGAATCTATTGTTCTTACTACAGAACAAAGATTTTTTCTGGATATGTATAGAAGTTTCTTTTCTATGAGATTAACTGCTGCGGAGGGTTCTGTTTATATTTTAGATTCTAAATTAGGGGATGCTGAATTATGGGAAGATTTACGATTGGGAATAAATCTTTTTAATTCATGGCCTCCTAATATTACGTTTATTAAATTTAAACAGTTATACAGACCTTTACAGCAAGCACAAGATAGAGGGGAAAATATTTTAACAGGGGAATCTACAGATGCTTCGTCTCTTATGTTATCTCCTATTTTTATGTGTGCTTTATTTTGGACGGGAGTAAGGTTGCAATGGTTTGAGGCTGGCAAGCATTTTGAATATAATGATAATGGTATTTCTATTATTAGAAGAAAACAACAAGATTATGGTAATATAATAAATGGGTCGGTTCTGCAATTTCTATCTGCACAATTATCCTTGTTGAAAAGAACATTAAAATTTCAAATAACTAGACCTAAGGGTTTATTTTCTGGTGGATTAGGATTTCCAAGATCTCTTACAAGAGGACAAAGGGGTACAAGATTAGGCGCGTCTTTATAATGATTTTTTTTTTATTTAACTAAATTAAAAGAGGAGTGATGTATAAGTGGAACCATTTATTCAAATTATTCTTGCTGTGATGGCCATTTTAACGCCTATACTAGTGACTATAATAGGTTTTTTAGGAAAATCTAAATTTCGTTCTATTGATGAGGGTATAAAAGAAGCTAAAAGAGACGCAGAAGAGGCGCAAAAACGCTCAGATGAGATTGAAAGTAATTATAATGCTAAATTTGCAGAAGTAAATAAAAATATTTTAACCTTAAATGTAGGTATGGAATCTGCGCGTGCTACTACAATACAAAGTTTATATTCTATGGAAACAAAGATTTCAAACAAATTACATGACATTCAAATGGCAATTGTTTCTGGGAAATTGCAATCTATTTCACCAACAGAGAAAAGTGATTCTTGAATCCTTTAACAAACCAATATGATCACGGATTAGGTGCCTCGGAAGATGGAATAATAAACTACATGAAGGAATCTCACGTAGTTCAATCTAGAATATCTTCTATCCCTTGTTATCTTATTCAATTGCACCCTACGGGGTCTTCTGTAGGTACTAGTTTATCCCCTATAGAACTTGATGTTTTTACTAATGATGGATCTAATTATAGAGGCACTATATGGGATAATGTTGGAGATAAACCCGATCTTAGATTAAGAACAGATGAAAACGAAGAACCTATAATTGTATTAAGTGATTCAGTACAACTAAACAGAGTTATTGAAGTAGAAGATATAGAAGAGGATAATGAGTATGCTGTAGTGGAGAGAAAAGATTTATCCTCCAAAAGAGTAGAGATTGTATTTAATTCTGGTTTTAATCCCAACCTTCATACTATAGAGTATTATTATAAGGGTGTAACAAAAGGCATAAGCAATATAAGGCAAAAACCCGGTGAGGACGATTCTCATAGTCTTTTTGGTTGGACACAATATTTAAATAGCTACTCAGATCAATTTGTAGGCCAAAATCAAATCTTAGTTAGATTACCTCTAACTTCACGCAATCTCACTTTAAGCGATGAAGGCTTAGTTGTATTGGAAGAAAGAGATTCTTGGATGATTTGGGAACCATATGTAAAGGAAAGAGATATAATTGTGGTTCCTGTTGAATACTCTTTTACAGGAAAAGAAGAGAGATTTGAAGTTATAGATAAGAGAGATTCTGTTATTCAAAGAACTTTAATATCTCAAAGATTTAAGTTAAAACATTTAGAATACGCGGATAAGAGATATAATTTACCTATACAAACATGAAAGTAGAATTAACCTCTAAAGGAAGTGTGAAATTCTCGTGTCCAGGATGTAAGACATGGCACGATATACCTACTCAACACTCTGATAATAATACTAAGTGGGATTTTAATGATGATTATAATAATCCAACTATTTTCCCTAGTATATTAGCACAGGGATATAGTTACCCTTTAAAATCCGATTATATTTGCCATTCCTTTGTAGAAAAGGGAAAAATAAGATTTTTACAAGATTGTACACATCCTTTAAAAGGACAAACAGTAGAACTACCTGATATAAAGAAAGATTAATATGTATTGGCGATCTGAGAAAGAATTAATAGAAGAATTTACATCTATTCTAAGAAGAATATTTACTTATGTAGAACAGGTAGAGAATAAGGATAGAGAATTAATAACACTACCTACGGGGTCATTAGCTAAATCTATTTTTGAATCTTTTTCTTCAACAGCAGAATCCTATCCTCAAATACAAGTGGATTCTGGGGGACTTTCTTTTACCAATTATTTAAATAATCTAATTTCAGAAGTGCAAGGAGAAGAATCTTTTATAGGGAATAGACCTTTAGAATCTGTTATTGTAACCGATCAATACCCATTACAAGTAAAAATACCTACAGATATTGATAACATGACAATTAGAGGAATATCTATTCCTTTATCCGCTGTTGATTTTGATGGGGGAGAAAATGTAACCATTAATTTATACAAAGATTTTACTACAACACCTGTTTTAATGTCATCAGGATCTTTATACGGGAATCCATCAACTACGTTTTTAGAAAGTTTTGCAGAAATATATCCTCAAGTAACCATACAAAATGATGAAGATTGGTGGATGGAAATTGTTCCTGCGGAAGATAACAAATATCTTTTTGGGATTGATCCTACAGTAGACAACACCTATATATATTATAACAATGGAGTAGAAGTTCAAGAAACAGGTTCTTTATATGGTAGTCTTCTTTCCCCTTCTTTTATTAGAGTAGGAGGGAAGTTAGAGGGCACTATTTTAATAAAATGTTCTGCAAAAGGTGATTCTTCTACTGCGAGAGACATTGCATCAATAGTTTCTATTTATTGTGAACTTTTAAAGCAATCTCAAATATATAGAAAGAGTGACGACAGTGAAAAGTTAAGATTAATATTTGGATCTTCTTTTGAATATGACGAGTGGTTAGAGAGAGGAATAAGAATTAAGTCCATCCGTCAATTACCGATTAATAAAAGAGTTAGATCCTCTAAAGATATAATTTATGAATCCATTATAACGATTGATATTTTAACAGAATGGTATAAAGATTTTTCAGGAAATTCATTAAAAGAAATAGATGTTAATATTAGAAGTTTGCTACCTCAAGAATTTCAAACAATGAATATAATAGTTAAAGATTCTTAAACAAAATTAAAAGGAAACAAAATATGACAGTAGTAAAGTTAATCGGATATATTGTGGCTTTATTAGCAGCAGGTATTTTTACATTTGCGTTTCCAGGTAGTGGGGTTGAAATCTTCGTAGTAGGATTGCTTTCCAGCATAGCCGCACAATTTGGAATTACGAAATGGAGAGTAGAGTATGAGCAGTTTAAGGTTTGGTACCAATCTAAAACTTTAGGGGGTTCCTTATTTGTAGTAATACCTTTAATGGCATATCAAGTGATACAATTCTTTGGAATAGAAGTACCGACCTGGGCATTACCTGTTATTATAGGTATGGTAGTTGCTGGAGGAGGTCAAACTATTATTGGTATCATCGACGCCGTAAGAAATAAATAAAGTTTTACCACTACCTTCATTAGGACCAAACGGGAAGAATTTGAAAAAGTTCTTCCTGTTTTATTTTTAACCTCTTTCGGCTATATTTAATTATAAAAACTATGCAAATCAGAAGAAAGAAAGTTTTCCCAAAAGATAATCAAGCAGCCCACATCCAAAGAGATCTTAGCATGTATACGAGAGTGGGAAAGATTGAGCAGGTAAATCCTCAAGAAGGAACTTGTACTATTCGTTGGTTAGATAAACCAGGAATGCGTTATAATGTGTTACTTACTCAAGGGTCTCCAAAAGAGTGGAATATTCCAGAAAGAGGAGAGATAGTTTTAGTTACGTTTGATCACAATGAACGAGCAAGAATTATTAGATATATTAACTTGGGTCATGCTGTAAAAATAAAAGAAGTAAAATCTCTTCCGAAGTTAAAGGAAGGGGAAAAATTGTGGGAAGGAGGAAGAGGAAGTTATATATACATGCAACAGAATGGGAATATTCTGCTATCTACTTTAGATCAGGGTTTTTTTATTTTAGAAGCACAAACGGGTACTTTAAAAAGCGAAACTGTTAATTGGAAAGTTTCAACAGAAGGAGGTATAGCTAATTTTGGGTTAGTGAAGAGATTTAAAACAGATGGAGAAACAAGAGAATTCCAAGAAATAATAGATGAAAATGGTGATGCATATACAGAGTTTAGAATTAGAATGGTAGAAACCGCAGATGGTACTTTAGGAATTACAGGAATTGATGATCCTTTTATTGACATAACCTTAGGCACATATATTAATTTTGATGGAAATGTTGTGAATAAAAATAATGAAATTGCAACACCCACAAAACAATTAGCTGTAAGAATAAGTTTAAAAAATGGCGTGAAAATTGAAATAGATAAAGAAGGGAGAGTATCTCTAGAAGCAAAGTCGTGGAATATAAACAAAGGGGAGGTGGATGTTGATGACCCAGACGCAGCACTAGGATTAGAAACTGCTAGTACAAAAGGTAGTAAAGGACAACATGTTGCAAGAGAGCACGATAGAGTAACAATCCCCATATCTACATCCTTTGTTGATGCAGAACATACAACACTTAATCAAAAGTCCTCTTCTAATGTTAGCGGGGCGTTGACTCAATTGGCAGGAGCTATAATGTCACCTGCTGGTAGTTGTTTTCTTATCCCTACCACTTTGCAAGGGAACGTGAAATTAGAAGGAGAAATAACGGAAGGTGCAGAAAATACTTACGTAGGAGATTAAATTGCCTGAACTTAAGAAAGATATACAAGCAACTTCTATAGCAGAAAAGATTGCTAATGATATTAATGAGAAGTTTGGAATTACATGGGTAACACCTCTACTAGTTCAAGTTTTTATAGTTTTTACTATAAAAGTGAGAGATATCATTTATACTTATTTAGTTTCCCTCAAAGCATCTTTAGAAATAAAAAAAGCTAAATTTGTTAGAGAAACGCAAAAAGGAGATGCCCTAGCAGAAAAACTTGCACAGTTGAGAGTATTGACAGCCATAACCACAGAACAGGTAGATTCTATTTTAAGAATAGTTCCCATCGATTCTACTTTGAAATTTATTCCTGAGGTGGATGAGTTTTTACAATCTTTAACCTCAAATGTTGCAGTAAAAATTCCAGAAAGCGCTATATATAATACAATAGGAATTGGAGGTTTTGAACTTCTCGAAGGAGTGACTGATTGGACCTCATTAAAGGAAAAAATAGATGAAATAGAGTTTAGATTAACTAGAGCAACTGCTTTATCTAATTATGCTCAAGCAGGTTCTGCATATATTGATAATTATTTAGAAAAGATTGATGTGTACCTTGAGATAATAGTAACATTGAATACAGAAAGTATCTAATGGATTTTAGAGGTGAAATTACTTGTAACCATTTAGTAGGTAATCCCGCAGTAAGTTTTACTTTGCAAAATTGCCCAAGGTGTTTAGGAAAGGGTGTTTACGGTGGAATTTCTACTGATGGAACAGGAGATATTTCTTTTGTTGAAAAAGCTGATTACTTAGAGCAGAATATAAAAAAAATTTTAATTTCAAAAAGAAATAATAGAGGATATGGTTTTAATTACGAATTATTGAAATCTGTAATAGATCCTACTACTACTACTGTTATTAAGAGAGAAGTAATAAGATGTTTAACGTTTCTTCAAGCCCAACAACAAGAAGATAAGAAAAGAGGAGTTAGATATTTACCGTCTGAAGAAATAGTTAGTATAAGCGATGTTCAGGTTGGCACAGATGAGGACGATCCTAGAATAGTTCTTGTTTCCTTATCCGTTTATACTCTACAAGGAAATCAAGTAAAAGTAACAGAATCTCTATTTAGGTAAAAAGGAGATAATTAATTGGCTAGAAGTTTTGATGTAATTGCTGAATTTTTAAGAAAAAAAATAATAGCAAAAAATAAAAAAATTAAGACACACAGAGGATCTTCTGTTAGTGATGTTGTTATAGAAGGTCCCGCAGAAGAATTTTCTCGATTGTATGAAAAAGCAGAAGAAGTGTCCTTAAATCAAGCCTTGGAAACTTCTAATCCCGAGGGTTTAAAAAGTTTAGGAATTAATGAGAATAAAAGGAAAAAAGCGGGAGTACCGGCTACTGTTGATATAACATTTTTTAGTAATACAGCACCTGTATCAGATATTAATATTCCAATAAATACTATCGTGACCACACGTGTTGGAATATCTTCTTTAGAAGTAAAATTCAGAACACTAAGAAACTCCAAGATGTATGCATCTTTAGCAAATACTTATATCAATTCTGAGACAGGTAAATATGAAATAACAGTAGAAGCGGAAGCTTTAGTTGCAGGTAAAAATGGTAATGTGGGGGCTTACAATATCAACTCAATTGTAAATCCTATCACTGGGATTAATGGATGTTATAATGCCTTGGCTGCATCAGGAGGAACAGACGTTGAAAGTGATGATGCTTTTAGACAAAGACTAGCAATAGGAAAAAGAGGAAATACAATAGGTACTACAGATGGGCTGTTGAGTATAGTTTTAGAGAATGAAGATGTAGAAGACGCTGTACTAGTAGGCAGTAGAGAATCTACCAGAGAAGAGATAGGAGCTATAGATATTTATGTAAAGGGATTAAAGGTAACGCAGTTTACAGATACTTTTTCTGCGGATGGTAACGTAACACAATTTATTTTTACCAAACAACCAGTTACCTATTCTCCTATCCAAGTTTTTACCTTTTCTGATGATTCAGTAGTATCTCCTTCTTATTCTTTAGTAAAAGACACAGCAGGGTATGGAGGTTCTGTAGCGGGATTAGATAAAATAGTTTGGGCTAGTGCCTTAGATCCTGATTTAGGTAATGGTTATGTTATTTATTCTTATAATTCTTTAATCGAAGAACTTCAAAACTTGTTTAATGAATCTAGTAAAGATTTACAAAACACAGATATTTTAGTACACTGGGCTAGAGAGATTGCTATTGATTTAACTTTTTCTATAAGATTATTGCAGGGCTTCGATGAAAGTACTGTTAAATCGGAGATTAACGATAATTTATCGAGTTATTTTAGTCAATTGCGTATAGGGGAAGAAGTGCAGCAATCGGATGTGGCAGGTATTATTATAAACACTTCGGGTGTGGATGATATAATATTGCCATTATCTCTATTTAGAAGTTCTGATAGTACTATTTTACAAAATTCTTTAGGAAATCTAAGTATTCCTAACAGTGCATATGCGTCATTAGGCACTGTTATAATTGATGTAGTAATTACTTAAAAGTTATAACCTTGGCAATTTTTTTAAATTGGAAAGATTACGATGATGGTAGTAAAGAGAGATTTATTATTTCTCTTTTTTCATCTGTGTCTAACAGATGGTATCCCCCTTCTTCTGTTGTAAACGCAACATCAGAAAATTTTTTAGATACATATGACGTTTTTGATGTATACTCTGAAGAATTTTATCTAGCTAATACAGAAATAGATCAAACATTTGATGATTTATCTATTCATTCCGTCAGAACATCTCCTGTAGCAGACAGAAACTTTTCTAAATTATATGATAATTTTGGTTATTCTTTTGAAACCCCCAAACTTCCTAATCAAAAATATGATGTTTTTAATACTGGTAGCGTAGTGCAATCTTATAGACAAGAATTACGATTTTTACAAAAAGCTTATTTAGAAGGCACAACAGATGGGGCCTTAAATAATGTAGGATATGCATTTATGGGAATAGCTCCTATTTTAGAAGAATCAGTAAAAGAATATGGTGGGTGGATATTAACTACTTATTCTGGTAGTGTGCAAAAAGTAGGGGAAGATTTAATTATTACAAATGTAGATATCCCAAAGGTTGGAAATATTTTAAAAGTATCTGATCCTGTATTTTTAGAGGGGGATTCATTTGTTTATTCTTTTTCTAAGTTGGGGTACAATACTAAATTAAGTAGTAAAAAGAATTTTAATTCTAGAATAAAATTAACTTTTTATACACATGAAACAGGGTCCACATTTAAACAGTTAGTTGAAAAGAATGTAAAGAAATTAGTCAGAGCAGATATAAAACCCCTTATATACTATGATGATAACTTTGTTTTCACTAGACCTTCTTCTTCTACAATAGAAGATATAGTATTAAATGATGTATTAACTACTTCGCATCATGGGTATATTTATAATACTAAAAGAATATTTCCTACAGGATCTTTTTACGAAACAGATATATTAGAGTTACCATCTAATTATTTTCAATATGATTGGTTCTACGATTGGATGACTAACACAATAAATCATGGTGAAATTGAAGTAGGAATTAGATCATACTCTTCGGGCAGTATTCCAGATACTGTTGCGTATAAACGCTTTACTACCGAATATCCTCATTTACTTACTGCCCCAGAAAATGCATATCACTCTCATTGGATATTCAACAGTGAAGATACTTTATGGGATATAGGGGTTTATGGAACTTCATCTGTGGGCAATAATCTTATTATCGGTAGTTCTAGTACATTTTCTTATATTGGGGCAAGAGATGAAAGAAGATTTTCTTTAAAAAATGAAGATGATTATAGTTTTTCTACATCAGGATCAGTCGGAATTAATTTTCAAGGGGCATTTTCTTGTGAAATATGGGCAGACGGTATTGATACCAATGGGAGTAACAACCTTCAAAGTTTTTCTCTTACACATACAGATGGATCGGGAGATGATTATTATTCTATTTATTTTAACGGTGTATTAAAAAGATTTGGAATAGATACTAGTTTAAGTGGTGCCAGTACGGGGTCTTTTGCTGATATAGCAAACTATTTCGATGAGGATCCTCATAGATTTCATTACTTCGCACTTTCTTACATTCCCGGGAGGATTTTCTTTTATATAGATGGAAAATTATTTTCTGAAGAAGAAATAACTTTAAATATGCCGGATATTCCTAGTTCTTCAATTTATGTAAATTGTTTGGGTTCAGGTTTAGCTATAGATGAAATTTTATTATCTGAAGGTTTTTTAGATGAAGAGAGAGCAGCTAATAACTATTATAAATCACAACCACGCGTATATAGAGTGGGAGTGCCTTCAGATAGTTTACTTGATAGATATCACCAAGCAAAATTTACTTTTACAGCTTATGGAGAAAAAGAGATAGAATATCATCAATTTTCAATGAGGGGGAAACCCAAACCGATAGAAACAGTCTTAGAACTCGATGAAACAGGATTTAATTCACCTGATTATACCGGATGGACGGCAACGGTAGGAGAAGTTGAATTACATGAAATTATTCCAATATAAAAAATATGGCATATACCACAACTAAAATAAACGGAATTGATGTAGTTGTTCTGAATGAAAGAACACTCCAAGGCGGGATACAACCGGATGAAACAGATCCATACCTGACAGTACCTTTTACATGGATAGGTTTATTCAGATTTACTAATTTTTCCGGCAATGCAGTCAATCCCACAACACCCTCAGATTATGCAAAGGCAATGCAAATAACAGATGCAGATTTGTCACCCGGATTAGTATTATCAGTAGGAAAGGATGGTTCAAGTGATGCGGTAGCATTTATGGCAGCAATTACAGGATTAACATTAGGAACCTTTATAATCGTGGGACAGGAAGGACCGGGGGTATTTAGTGAAGATGCTCTCGAAGTAGATCAGGCATATATAATGGTATTTCAGGTAGATGAAGATCAGTCATTAAAAGTATTGGTAAACGGGAAAGGATATCAGGCTGATGCTATAAATGATGTCGGATTTACAAACATTGCAAAATTAATACTTGGTAATATTATAGGTTTTAAAACAGAAATGATATTAAATGCCGGCAGACAGCATGCTTATTCCGGTATACTAACATTAGAGCAATGCAATGAGAAAGCAAAGGAAATGGCAGATGCTTATGCCTTAACCTGGACTGATGTAGATGAATTTCAATCAGTATAAAAAGAGTAAAAGAAATGAATGATTATATCATGGCTATAATTTAAACAACTTTGATACCCCCTTTCACGGAAAAATAGGCGAATTTTTTTATTTTTCGAGAGTTTTGGAAGATAAGGAAATAGACTATCTGGGAAATTATCTTTCAAGGAAATATGGTGTTTTTTGGTCAAATATTACTGTATAAAAAATAAGATATAATTTGTAAAAGTTAAGATATAACACTATTAATTTATCAATGTTAAAAGGATTTTTAAATTGAAAAAACCATTCTTTTTTAATGACCAGTATGTTTTCTCAGATGATTTAAATTATTTGAATGATACTAAAGAAGAAGAGTTAACTAGTAGAATACAAGGACTCTTAAATACATCCGGAGGTATTTTTGGTAATTTGACGTATGCTACGGGTAGTATTGTATCAGGAGGTGTTTTTGGTTCCCCCGCAGATTATCTTCAAAATAAGAATTTAAGACCACATAAACAAACATCCTCTACTATTAGGATATATTCTGGTAAAGCTCTTGATGTTAATGGGGAATTAATTGAAATTCTCGATACACCTTTAAACTATAGAGATGTTACATTAGGCAATTCTACCTCTTATTATTCTTGGTTAGGTTCTGCAAATGTACAAAATTATATAAAAATAAGATATTTGCAAACTAGCGGTTCTGTGCAATCCGATGATGAAGGAAATTCATATTTTACTAGATATGATGGGGGGTTTTTTATTACAGTTAATAGCGTTGTCCCTACTAGTGAAGAAATTTTATTAGGTACTTTTACAGGAGATGGATCAGGAGCAATATCTGGTGTAATTACAGATAGAAGATTATACATAAGGCCCATTGTTCCCGCATCTGGAGTAATTTTAGATCCTACCACTAAACCCATAAGTTCATGGACTAGTGTAGAAGACCACGTAAATGCTAAAGGAAGCGGTACGCAAACCTCCACTAATCCTCATGGATTAACGGCTGCCGATGTAGGAGCTACAGGTGTTCAAGATCATAGAATAGACAATCATGTTTCGGGAATTATTGCTACCGATGGAGTATATGATAGTGGAGTGTACGGATCTTTTACTCCTACCCCTACCGATACCGGAGGACCATCTATTATAAGTTTTTCGGCACCGGCATCAAATGCTGGAATTGCCGTAGGCGGTGAAGTATTTACTGCTGCCATTCCCGATGTGGATTTAACAGATAGCAGTATTTTTGCATCCGGAGATGTAAATTATTATGTATACCTAAATGCATCTGGATCTATTGAAGCCCAAGCAGGTACTACCGGATTAGTTACTCCATCTAAATATGTTTTATGCTCCATTACAAGGGAGGATGGCGGGTCAGATTTTTCTAATTTTGTAGATAGAAGAACTTATTTTGCTAATACACCTAGTATAATAAGGGCAGATTTTATTGAGGGGGTTTCCAACCCTGCTACTACTTTACCTCTTGAGGCCTCACTTGTAACAACACTCGATCGAATAAGGTATCAATTAAGTAAAGCAATAAACGGTACTACTACGGCTTGGAATTCTGCTTCCCCCCCATTGACTGCCGGTGGATTATCAAATGCAGACGCCTATCATACCCATACCCGTTCGGCAGGTACAAGTTTTACTATAAATTACAATGGCACAGATTCACTTCCAGCGTATCTACGGTTTCATAAGGGAAGTTCCCAATATGCGTCTTTGGGATGGTTTAGTAATTTTTTCTTTTTATGGAAGACAGAAGGTACTGAATTTGGAAACTTAATATTAAATGATGTGGTTGTAAGTGGTAATTCAGTTATTTTTGCTACTACAGGAAGTGTGGTACCGACATTACAATGGGATAATGATGGTAAATTCGGAGCCTTTGAACACGTTAGTAATGGTCTTTATGCCGATCTAAAAGCTAAAACACTGCTATTACAGCCTAATGAAGCGAGTGTTGAAGTAGACATAGAATTTGGTCAAAATAGAAGAACTATTAGACATTTTTATGGAGATGCTAATAATAGAGGATTTAGATTTCTATCAACTAACACACCCGGAAATACATCATACGAGGATATATACGTAGGAAGCATATTTGCAAGTGGAAACTTAGAGGTCGGCGGTAGTGTAAGTGTAGGAAGTGAAGAAATTACAGAGGCTAAGATTGCTCAATGGGATACTGTTGCGGATACTTTATTTACATCAACAGGAGCGGTAATACACACAGAAGCTGTTACACAAAATAATACAAGTAGGTATTGGTATCAGAATATACACAGTACACCGTCAATGTTAATTGCTAAAGGTAAATTACAAACTGTATCAGGATACGGTACACATTTAGGACTAACCTTTGTACCGGCATCCGGATCTGTTGCTGCTACCTTACTTGAGGAAGCTATGATTTCTACACAGCGAGGTACGGGTGTAGTACTAAATCCAGCTATAACTTTAAATATTATTGTACCTCCAAGTGCATGGGTTGAAGTGTATATGCATGCTCCTAGTATTATTGACTCTGATAGTGATTTTACTATATATGAAATATACTAAGAAATCTAAGATAAAATATTTATTATTGGTTCTTTGAAATACTTGATATGGCTACGTGTATGCTAATAAATACCAATGGCAGCCATCCACTTAGTGGTTATATTTATTTATAAAATTATAATAAATCATTAAGTATTAAACGTCTGCTGACAGTTTATATAAATAGTATTTTTGTTAAGCTTAAATAGAAAGGTAGGTGATGCAATAATTATGTGATCGTTTTTAGCAGATAGAATAGAGAATTACCGGAATATATTATACCTGTAATAGGGGTGGTATTATGTAGATTTTCGGAATTCGCCTGGTAATGCTAATGCTTTGTTATATTTATATAAGATAGAGTAAGAAGCAGTTAGCAAGAATAAAAAATAAACTTTCCTTTCTTTGTGTATAAATAAATTATACATCTCTTAAATCACATCAATCAATAAATGCTGAGATAGATTCTTTTTATTTTTAAATTTTTTTTAAAAAGGTTTCTGTGCAAAAAATAAAAATTTTCTTTCTTTGCGATGATATTAGAGCCTACTCGGGGGTTTCAATTCAAGCTAATAAACTTTTAAAAGGATTATTAAAAAAGGGTAAGTACGAAATCATTCATGGGGCAATTGCTATAAATCACAACAAAACACCCTTTAAAGGGGAAAGTCACAACTATTTTGGGATTAAGGTTTACGACCTTCCTTCTTATTCTACTAAAGCTGGTGATTGGAGAATAGTTGATTGGATTATTCAAACCGAACGTCCTGATATAGTCATTTGTTTCGGAGATCCTCGATTTTTTTATTATTTATTTTCAAGAGATAATGAAATTAGAACAGAAGCTAAGTTAGTATTATATCATACTTGGGATAATGATCCTTTTCCTATTTATAACATACCTAGCTATGACTCCTGTGACCACGTTGTAACAATTTCTAAATTATCTCATAACCTTTTAAAAGAAAATGGTATAGAAAATACTTATATTCCTCATGGCTATGATCCATCAGAATTTTATAAGTTACCTCAAAAAACAATTAAAGAAGAAAAAGAGAATTTCTTTTCACAATTAGCAAAAGTATATCCAGAATATTCTTCTTCTATTGATAAAATAATTTTTTGGAATAACAGGAATATGTCTCGCAAGAGACCTTTAGATTTAATGCGTGCATATGCAGATTACTTTTTAGAACATCAAAATGCTATACTATTCATGCATACAGATCCTGTGTCTCCTTCTGGTTCTGATTTGCTTTCTTATCACTCTTCGCTCGAAAAGGGCAACTTACCTATAGCATTTTCTTCAGAACCTATTGACAGTCAAAAATTAAACATGCTTTATAACATTTCAGATATTTCAGTAAATATATCTAGTGCAGAAGGATTTGGTTTATGTGTAGGGGAATCTCTTTTAACCACCACTCCTGTTTTGGGTACAAAAACTGGGGGAATTACGGAGCAATTATCTGATGGTAATAATGATTTTGGTATGCTTTTATCTCCTTTATTGAGAGTCTTGCAGGGACATCCTCTTACTCCTTATTGTTATGGTGATTTTGTTTCTACTGCTCAAGTTCAACAAGGATTTGAATTCTTATTGGGCTCAATGGGGGATTTAGAAACCAAAGGGGAAGCAGGTAGATTACATATAATAGAAAATTATCATATCGATAATACTATTGCCAAATGGAATTCTCTACTCGAAAAAGTGCAAGGGGAGGATTCTAAGTTTAAAAAATGGAAATTAATTAGTATTTAGAGGTTTATTTGAAAAAAAATATTATCTTTTCCTGCCCTGCCTATTCTATGAGTGGGTATGGCGCACATTCCAGAGATATGATAGAAGCTATTTGGAATTCAGGTAAATTTAATTTATCTATTCTTGCAAATGGTTGGGGGGGTTCTACTAATTCAAGATATTTAGGTTTAAATATAAAAGATATTTTAGATTTTTGTAATCATAATAAAATTACAGAAGAACAACCGTATACATTTGTTCATGTAGGCATTCCTACAGAATTTAAAAGAAATAGCAAATACAAGAATATTGGTGTAACAGCAGGGTTAGAAGCAGATAGGTTACCAAATTCTTGGGTAGACGGTTGTCGTAATGTAGATTTACTTATTGTTCCTACTCAGTTTGAAAAAGATCTTTTTATTAAATCGGGTGTAAAAACTCGAATAGAAATAGTGAATGAAGGAGTTGATACAGAAATATTTCATCCACTGCAAACGCCTATTCCCCTTCCCCAATATCCTACAAAATTTAATTTTTTAGCGGTAGGTCAATGGTTGAATTTTGAGACGGGCACGGATAGAAAACAAATAGGTCTTTTATTAGAATTATTTCTCGAAACATTTAAGGAAAATGAAGATGTAGGATTAGTATTAAAAACCTATCATACTAATTTTTCTACCCCAGATTTGCATATAGTAAGAGGTAAATTAGAAGAATTAAAAAATAATATTAAATCTAAAGCTCGTTTATATTTATTGCACGGAGAATTGTATGATAAAGGTCTAGCAGGATTGTATACACACCCTGACATTCACGCATTAATTTCTTTAACTAGTGGAGAAGGATGGGGGAGGCCTTTAGCAGAAGCTATGGCGTGTGACTTACCTATCATAGCAACTGGATGGTCGGGACACACTGAGTTTTTAAATGCTAATAACTCAGTAGTTTTACCTTATGTTTTACGACAAATTCCTCAATCTAATGGGATGTGGTTTGAAAAAAATATGAAGTGGGCATATGTCAATATTAATGACGTAATCTTAGCCATGAGAGATATGATTATTAACTATGATAATTATAAAAAAAGAGCTACTATAGAAGGTGTGACTTTTAGAGAAAAATTTAATAAAAAAGTGGTATATCAAAAATTAATAGAACTCCTCGAGGAATAACATATGCCGAAAATTGTAAGATTAGGCACACAAGGGGATGACGTAAAAAAATGGCAATCTTTTTTAGTTAAAGAAGGGTATGTTCTCACCATTGATGGTGATTTTGGTTCTCAAACTTTGGCAGCCACTCTTGATTGGCAAGAAAAAAACCAATTAGTAATAGACGGTTTAGTGGGTCCTATCGTTTGGGCTTTTGTATCTTCTTTGCCAGCTAAAAAATATCCCCAAAAATTAAGAACAAGCAAAGATATACTTGCGTGGATTCAATTTCATTTAGAACCTTTTATTTCGATTTCTATAACTCTTTCACACACTCAAGATATTAAATTAACCAAAGATTGGTTAGCTGCAATAGCATGCAGAGAAACAGGACATTTAATTTTAAAATATGTAAATAGAGGTAAGACTTTTGAAGAAGTTACGAAGTTAATGAAAGGGGATTATAGAAATGGGAGATATAATGGATTTGGATATTGGCAAATTGACGTGGGGTCTTACCCAGATTTCACTAATAGCAATGATTGGAAGGATCCTCAAAAAACCTGTAATAAAGCAGCTGAAGTGTTAATAGAAAAGGCTGTATATTTAACCCAAAAAGATTGGAAAAATATATTAAGTGTTGAACTTTTTGAAAGAGCAGTTACTGCTGCTTATAATTGTGGACAAAAAAATGTGGATAGAGCATTGCGAATTAATAAAGGTGTTGATTATTATACTTTTAATAAAGATTATAGTGCAGATGTATTTTATTTACGTACGCAATACAAGAGGTTATAATGACAGATTGGAAAATAACCCATATAATAGAAATTTTAAATGATGAAACTTATATTGTAAAAGAAGAAGGTAGGGAATTTTCTTTAAGTGTAAAAAAAGCATCTATACACAACGCAATGGAAGATCAAAAAAACAAAGGTTTTTTAGTTTTAGGATTTCACACTAATAAGTTTTTTTTAATTCCTGCAAGTAACGTTAAAGTTATAGAAGAAGTTAAACCAAAGAAAATACCAACACAAGGGAAATTAACTCTAAGAGGTTTTCTAGTAGAAGGCGAAACAATTAAGTTATGGAATTGGAATCCTCAAGAAGATATAACAGTGTTTGAATTATCTCTTTTACTCCCTCATTTATTAACGAGTGGGAGTAAGGTACCTATAAAAAAAGTAGATTTAGATAATATAGTTTTTAATTGGGAGAAACATTTTACTTTTCAAGAAGTGCCCATGGCAGTTACAAATTCAAAAGAATATAAAGAAATGGTAGCAAATATCAGATGAAAGAAATAGATTTTCCTCCTATAAAAGAAATAGATTTTCCTTTCCTGCGGGAGAAAAATTACGTTACTATAATTTTTCCTGTGCATAATAAACTTCTTTTTACTAAAAAAGCTGTTAATTCTATATTAGCACAAAATATAGAAGAAGGTACTCAATTAAATTTAATTATCGTAGATAATGCTTCAAACGACGGGGAAACACTTATTTATTTAAGTGATTTATCTAATGAATTTCCAAATGTTTATATTATTAAAAATGAAGAAAATTTAGGTTTTGCTATTGCTTGTAATCAAGCTATAAAATTAGCTTTAGATATTTTTCCAAATACAGATATTATCATTACTAACAATGATGTAGAATTCCTTGAAAATTGTATAGTAAATCTTATCCAAACCGCTTATTCTAAGAAAGATACTGGAATAGTAGGTGGAAAATTATTATTTCCAGATGGCACAATTCAACATGGAGGTGCCTTTTTAAATACAGGAGGTTGGGGGCAGCATTTAGGAGCAAGAGAGAATGGTGATGATGTTTTTGTTAGAAACCAAGAAGAAGAAATGGAGTATGTAACTGGCGCTTTATTTTTTATAAAAAATGAAGTTTTACAAATCCTAAAGGGTTTTGACGAAACATTTTCTCCTGTTTATTTCGAAGAGGTAGATTTTTGTTATTCAGCTAGAGATAAAGGATACAAAACTGTCTACTCTCCAAAAGCTAGGGCAATTCATTACGAAAATACTACAGGAGTAACAGTATATAATAATCGTCAAAAATTAAAAGAGATTAGCGATCAAAACCAAGTTAAGTTTTATTTAAAGCATTTGAACAAAGAATATAATACTGATAATCCTTATAAAATTTTACTAACTTGTAAGATTTATGGGGAATGGTCTTTTACTATCGTAATGAGAAATCTCGCCAAAGGGTTAAAAAGAGCTGGAGTTGATGTTTCTATAGCTCCAGAGGAATATCATCAGTTACAATCTATGTTTGATTGGGAAATTAAAGAAATGATTCAAAAACCCCATGATTACTGGAATAGAGTAGTGCTTAGATCTTGCGAAGGTGATCATATGTATTTAATGCCTCCCGGTCAAAAAAGAATAGCTCACACTACAGGAGAAAGTACTAAACTGCATAAAGGATGGGTTGATCAACTAAACGCCGTAGATTTAGTTTTAACTAATTCTACATTTTTCAAAAATGTGTTGATAGAGAATGGTGTTAATAATTCTATAAAAATAATTCCTAATTCTATTAATCCTTTTATTTACAATGAAGAAGTATTAGTATACCCTATGGATGGACTAAGAGGTTGTAATTTCTTCTCCATGTTTAGTTTTGGGGATAGAAAAGGAGTAGATATTTTAGTAAAAGCTTTTATCCGGGAATTTGATAAGGATGAAGATGTAACATTATACTTGCAATCTCCTGAAATGAATCATATTTTGCAAAGACAAGGAAAAACTATAGAAGAATGGTTAAAGGGTTTATCGGAATATAAGAAGCATCCCCCTATTTTAGTAAACTATAGGCGTATTCATGAATCTGTGATGCCTTCTATAATTAAGAATTTCCAATGTAATGTTTTGTCAACTAGAGGAGAAGGATTTGGTAACACCATCGTTGAAACAGGAGCAATAGGACTTCCATCTATTGTTACAGGCTATAGTGGGGTAACCGATTTTGTTACAGAAGAAACCGGGTGGAGAATTGACTACAAATTAGTTGACATACCTTTACAACCTTTACCTTACTTTAGAAATTATATAGGAGGTCAGTGGGCAGAACCAAGTGTAGAACATTTACAAAGTTTATTAAGATATGTATATGAACACCCTGAAGAGGCTAAGAAAAAAGGTATGGCAGCCGCAAAAAAGGCTAAAAAATACGACTTTGAGATAGTAGGAAGAAATTTGAAAGAATTAATATGGGCATAGAAAGAACACAATCTTATGTAGTTGGTTTTTTATTTTCTCGTAATAAAGAAAAAATTTTGTTAATTAAAAAAAATAAACCTAAATGGCAGGAAGGTTTTTTAAATGGGGTGGGTGGAAAGGTAGAAAAAGAGGAATCTCCTTTAGAAGCTATGATAAGAGAGTTTGAAGAAGAAACAGGTATAAAGATTGATTTTTGGGAGGAGTATTTAATAATTCATTCTAAAAGTTTTAAATTGTATTGCTTCAAAGCCTTTAGTAATTTGATTTACCAAACCAATTCTATCACAGATGAGCCTTTACATATGATGAGTTTATCAAATACAAGATTAGAACATGCTCCCTTAATTCCTAATCTACGATGGATGATTCCCTTAGCCCTAGATGAGTTAGTTGAATCCGCAGAAGTTGTTAATAATAGTGATAATTATGATATGGCAAAATATGCAATGGTTAAGAATTAAAAATAAAATAAAATATTATTTTGTTAAGTTTTGTCATTTTTTTTTGGATTTGCCCATATTGTGGGGCGCTTATTAATTATACCCCTTCTGGAAAACCTATTTGCCCGAATGGTTGCAAGTATAAATAAAAGGATTAAAAAATGAAAGATACTAAAAAAATACCTGCTGCTAGATTTCTTTATGATACAGGGTTGCTATTCGAAATAAACAGAAGAATCTTGCATCCCTTTGGTTTAGCTATGGAAATAAAATATGATGATCAGGAAGGTGCTTTATCAGATGCAGATGCAATTATGACTATGTCTCAAGAGTTATGGGATTATAGGGACGATCCAGAAGGCATGATTTATGGGGATGAAAGTCTTAAAAATGGTGGTAATAAGTTTAAAAAGTTTTTAGATGCGTTTGGAAAAGAAAAACTTCAACAGAGAATGGAGTTATTAGGTTTTACAATTCAACCTATTGGAGAGAGTCAACAAAATGAAAAGGTAGAAAAAGAACGACCCAAAGAAGTAAAATCATCCGCAATAATACCAACTGCTGATGTTAGTGATGAAGATATTAAGAAAATAATGGAAAAGAATGCGGCAAAAAGGACCACGGAGTCTATTAGTAATAAAGTGATCAAAGCTTTGGAAGGTGCTGCTCTTACTCCTATGGATGATGGAGAAACAGAGTTAAAAATCAAAAGAGAGTCCCAAATAGATGCGACTACTTTGAAAAAAATTAAAAGATATGAAGGAAAAGAGCATCCTACTTTGGGAAATCCTGATAAGAAATGCGTATCCACTCTAGACAATACAGAATATGCAGCGATCAAGGGTGGAACAGGTATAGTATTTTGCTTAGATTGTGGTAGAACCTTAAGTGATTCTGATTTAAACTAAAAAAATAAAAAAAAATAAAAAAAAATGAAAGTAATAGAAGAAGCATACATACCGTCTCGTTTTTGTCCAAAACACGGGATTATACATCAAACTCGCGATGATTGCCCTATTTGCTATACTCCCTTATCATTTACTGAGATTTACAGAGTAAAAAGAGTTTGTAGTAATTGCAATGAAGAGTTTTTAGCATCTGTGGAGTATTTTTTAAATAATTCTAAATGTCCTACTTGTTCTAGTGAGCTGCAATTAACCACACTTCAATCATCCCATCATGTAGTTATAGATGGTGTATGGGATAGTCAGGATAGATCAAAAGTAATTGTTGAAAAAAATGAACAATTACGAAAAAGGTATGCTGGGTATTCCTATGAACAACAATCAATTAAAGAAAAAGTAAATAAAATGGCTAAAAAGAAAGGGATTTTATGAAAGTTTATCTCGCGGGTCCTATTACCGGTCAAAGTTTAAAAGGATGTAGTGAATGGCGGGATTTTGCAAGGAGAGAATTATATAATTATGGCATATCTGGGTTAGATCCTCTTCGTGGAAAACAATATCTTTCAAATGAAAAATATATAAAAGATAGTTATTCTCAACATGTGATGTCTACTGCAAAGGGTATTAATAGGAGAGATATGAATGATGTGCGGCAAAGCGATGTTATTTTAATTAATGTATTGGGAGCAGAAAAAGTTTCTATAGGTACAATACTAGAAGCAGGAGCTGCATATGCATTAAATAAACCTATTATTTTAGTAATGGAAGAGAATAATATTCATAAACACGGGATGCTGGATGATATGGCAGGCTGGATTGTAGACTCTTTAGAGGAAGCAATTATAATTGCTGCTTATATTTTAGGAGCCGAAAAATCTCAGTTTTTAGGAAATACATGAAAAAAACGTTAGGTATATATCAATTTTTAAGGAACGGAGAGAAGTTTGATTATCCGTGGCGTGAATCTATTCTATCTGCATATCCCATAGCTAATCAACTAGTTAAAGATCCTAAGAAGGGTTTTGATAAAGAAGTATCGTTTCAATCTTACTATAAAGATTTAGGTTTTCCCGATCCAAAGATGGAAGAAATGAAAAAACAAATAGGGGAAGAAGTTGATTATGTTTTTTTATTTGAAAACGCTATAGAGAAAGGTCAAATAAGAAAATTTATAGGTTCTCATCCTAAAGTAATGGAAGAAAGAATTAAAAAATTTAAAGATTTGGGGTTTGAGCAATTTGTTTCTAAAATGAAAGATGGATTAAGAATTTTAATATGAAATTTCTTTGGGCTATTATTCCTGAATCGGTAAAGAATATTATAAATGATAAAATGACGGAGATTATGGATTTTGATATTCCCGTTGAAAAAATTTCTATGAATATCTATACCCTTCAAAAATTAGTAGAGGAAGCAAAAGACGAGATAGTATTTCTTCCCTGTTCTTATATGGATGACGAAAAAAAAGAAATGGTAGGTAGTATTTGGGGTGTATCTATTTTAATAGATACTTCTTTACATGATTATGATGTTATTGCAGAACCCGAAGAAATGTTTAAAGAGAGGTTGGAAGAAGAAAGAAGAAAGGTTGCATGAAACTAAGTTGGCAATTAGTACCTGGTGAAATAAAATTATATGAAGTAGGAATAGGAGAGGAATTTCCTTCCCATAGTTTTGATTCCCTTGAGGCATTGAAACAGGCGTTTCAATCTCTTCCTCCCGTAGAGGAAGGATATACAAGAAATATAATACCCAGTGATAATCCAAAAACAGCTAGTATAGGATGGGTAATCTATGATAATGGTTGTTTAAAACCCCCAAAAGGGGTAGAATTTAATATTAGTTTTAGAACGGCTCAAAAAATTCCATCCTTTTTACAAATGCATAACGAGATGAATCATATATTTGAAAAATATTTTCCAAAAGTTTTAAAAGATCTCCAATCTAAAAAACAATCTATCTTAGATAGAATTCTTCAATTATCTGATCATATAAAACTATGAATTATAAAGATATACCCATTTTTATAAATAGTTATAATAGGCCCACATTTTTAATGCAATTAGTTTATAAATTGCATTCTATGGGTTATGATAATTTAATTATAATTGATAATCAATCTACTGATTTAATTACACCCCTTTTTCTTAAAAATTGTGGATACAAATATTGGGTGGCTAATAAAAATTATGGGCATAATGTTATTTGGGATTTATATTTTAGATAAATTTGGTTATAAAGATTCTTATTATGTTTATACGGATTGTGATGTAATTCCTCATGATGATTGTCCCTCTGATTTTATGGAGGTGTTTTATAATATCCTTATTACTTTTAGTAATATAGACAAAGTGGGATTTGGACTAGAATATAAAAATTTACCAAATCATTATAAAAGAAAAAAAGATGTAGAAACATGGGAAATGCAATATTGGATATCAAGTAATGTAGATTTAAAATTACAAGTTCCTTTTTATAAAGCTGCTATAGATACAACTTTTGCTTTATACGCACCAGAAAAATCTAAGCATTCTTTAAATGCCATACGCACGGGTAATCCCTATGTAGCAAAGCATTTGCCATGGTATGAAAATTCATCAAAACCTTATTTTGAATTAGAAAATTATCGTAAAACAATCCTCCCGAATGAAAGTTCATGGGAGACACCAGAATTAAATAAAATTAGATTATGGGAAAGGTAAAATATATGACTTTATCTATTTGTTCTATTTGTCAAGACGAAGAGGATTTAATTCCCTTCTTTCTTAATTGTTGCAAGTATATACACAGTCAATTAGGGGATAATCTAAAAGAAGTGATAGTTATAGATGGGGGATCTAAAGATAAAACTTGGGATATTTTAGTTTCTTATCTTCCTCAAATGTCATTGGTGTTAAAACAAGTTCCTTTTGATACTTTTGGACAACAAAAAAACAGAGCATTAGAATTAGCCACAGGAGATTTTATTTTAGGGTTAGATGCAGATATGACCATTTCAAAAAACTTTCCCGATGTTTTTAAATCTGGTTTTTTTAATAGAGCTAATTTTTGGGATTTTCCTATGTTGTTTACTGTTCAAGATGCTTATCATTATTTTTATAAATGGGGTATTCATAATAATATGAGGATGTGGAAAAGAGGCCCAAAATTTAAAACTAATTTTCACGAAAAATTAGAAGGACAACCCCATCCAGTAACAAATCCTTGCAGTACAGTATTTGTTTTTGAACATAGCTGCAGAGCATCAGATCAAGCTTTGATTAATCGCGGGGAAAGATACCAAAAATTTGTGGAAGAAATGACAAAAGAAGGAGCAGGACCAGGTCCTGCAGATAGATACATTAATGCTAAGAAATTTGCAGAATTTGCACCTATTCCTGATCATATTAAAAATTTAATAGTAGAGGGAACGTGAATTTTAAAATAGCGTTACTTCATATTTCTAAAAGGCGTCCTATTCAAGCATTTAAAATCTTTCAAGAGTGGGAAAATAATGCTAAAGATCCTGAAAATATAGGTTATGTTCTCTCTTTGAATAAGGATGACTCTACTGTCGATGCATATATTGCTAATTTTGTGCCTGCTAAGAAAAGGTTTAAATTTATTATGAATATTTCAAATTCGTGCAATGGAGTGCAGGCTTTAAATAGTGCAGCAGATGCAGCTTTTCCTATCTCACCAGATATTGAATTATTGGTTAGTTTAAGTGATGATCAAGGATGTCCTAAATATTGGGATGAGGAATTGTTAAAATGTCTAGATGGTATAGATAATTTCAAGCAACCCATTTTTATAGGTGTTAGCGATGGTATTAGACCATATGGTCAATTATTTCCTTATTATATTGCAAACAGAGCCTACTATGAAAAGTTTGGTTACGTTTTATATCCTGAATATGATGGGGTGTTTGCAGACAATGATATGACTGAAGTAGCTAAAAAAGTGGGGCTTTGCAACGCCTCTCATTTAATGTTTGAACATAGGCATTGGAGTGTGGGAAAAAGTGAAAGAGATGAAATTTCTAATCAAAACGATATTAAATATAATCCTAAAGGGTGGGATAGAAATTATAAAATATATCAAGAAAGATCTAAAAGGAATTTTGATTTATGAGTGAAATATTAAAAGATATTCAATGTATGTTTGTAACAGGTGATTTACACGGGGAAATCGATATACATAAACTAACTTCACATAATTGGAAAAAGTTAGTGCAAGAAGAGTTAACAGGGGTTAACATATTATTCCAAACAGGAGATTTCGGTTTAGTTTGGGAACCTGAACAAAGTAAGGTAGAAGAATATTGGTTAGATTGGTTAGATAGTAAACCTTTTTATACTTTATTTATAGCAGGAAATCATGAGAATTATGATAGATTAGAAAGATTTCCTTTAATAGAATTTCACGGTGGAAAGGCTGCTCAAATTTCAGAAAAAGTTTATTATTTAAAGAATGGTTATGTATATGATTTTGATGGAAAGAAGTTCTGGATGTTTGGAGGGGCTACTTCTATTGATAAGCATAGAAGGGTTATGGGGAGAAGCTGGTGGCAACAAGAAATTCCTACTTATACAGAAATGATGTTTGGTTTATCTCAACTTGAAGCAGTTAATCATAAAGTGGACTATATAATTACTCACACACTACCTAAAACTGTATTAGAAAGTAATCGTAATAAGGATCTAGGTGGAAATTTTTTAGAAAAAATAAGAATAAATAGTATCTATCCCTGTCCTGTAGCTGCTTATCTTGATAATATATTAGAAAAAGTAAGAGGAAAATATAAACATTGGTATACTGGACACTTTCATTTCGATTGTGAGGTAATCGAAAATATAACTGTTCTTTATCAAAATATAGAAAGAATAAAGTGAGAGAAAAACTTATTAGAAATTTAAAGTTGCTAAAAGAAGAAATAGACAAACGTGATCAGATTAAAGATACTTTAGGTGTGGATCTTTCTAATTATGAAAATAAGCACACAGAAGTTGCGATATCTGCCACTATTTCTTCAATTATGTTATTTCATCATAATCATAGAACAAAAGAACAGTTAAAAGAATTAATTGAGTGGTGGCTTTATGATGTCAGCCCGAAAGTATGTAAAGTAAGAGGAAAGAGATATAAAGTAAAAAGTGCTCGTGCTTTTGTTAATTTTTTATTAGATGTATGAAAAACTTAAACGAAGATTTTCTTAAGAAATCAGGGGAAATAGAAGACAACTCTATTCCTCTTATCCTAACAGATCCTCCTTATTTAATTGGTTATAAACACTGGGATAAACAAGATTTAGATTTTATGTTTAAATGGGTTGATATCTGCATATCTAAGTTGCGAGATACTGGATCAATGTGGGTGTTTATGGCGAAGGATAATTTATTTACCCATAAAAATTGCCCAATGGGATTAGTTAATATATTGCAAGAATATGGAACTGTCCATTTAGAAAATTGGACAGCTTGGGCTAGACAAAAAGGAAGAGGAGCATCAAAACATTTAAAATCTCAAAGAGAAGAAATAATTCACTTTACAAAACATCCTACTAAATATACGTGGAATCCATTAAAAACACTTAGGGAAGTTGTAACACCTTATGTAAAAGATGGAAGACCACGAGGGTGGTTTTTAGATAGCGACGGTATGAGAAAAAGATGGACGGGGTTGGGTAATGTTTGGGTATATTCCGCTCCACAATGGAATGGAATTGTTGAAAAACAATGGCATCCTGCTCAGAAACCCATAATGATATTAGAAAGGCTCATAAGATTATCATCTAATGAGGGGGATCTTGTCTTAGATCCTTTTTCGGGTTCTTTCTCCACAGCTATTGCATGTCTATTAGCAAAAAGAGATTTTATAGGGTATGAGATTAACGAAGAATATTATTTAAAGGGGATGGAAAGAATTAATTCATTTGATTGTACTAAGTATAAAGGTTATAATGATAAAACAGATAAAGAGATTGAAAAAAGCGTCTTGTAGTCATAAAAATTATACTACCTCAAAACAAGCACATGAACATTTAGCAATGGAATGGGAAGCTCTTGAAAAAGGTGAAGGTACTATAATGACTGCAGGTTTATCAAATATTTATGCGAAATGTATAGAAAAAAATAAGAATTATTGCTTCAATTGTAGGAGATTTTTTTAAGAATATGAAAAATAGTAGATATCTTATTACAGGAATTACTGGATTTGTAGGATCTCATATGGCTGACTTTCTTCTTAAGAAAGAACCTAGTTGTACTATTTACGCATCCAGAAGATGGAGATCAAGAGATGAAAATATTAAACATTTATACGGCAATGAAAGAGTACAATTCATAGAAGCGGATTTGCTAGATAGAGGTTCGTTAGAAAGATTAATTGGATTATCAAAACCAGATGTTGTTTTTCATTTTGCAGCACAATCATTCCCAGAAACTAGTTTTATTTACCCCGTGCATACTTTAAATACTAATACCATAGGAACCACGAATTTTTTAGATGAGTTAAGATTAGCTAAGTTTAAAGGCGTTTGTAATCCTATTATAATTAATGTTTCTTCTTCTGAAGTTTATGGTATGCCTAAGGAGGATGAAATACCTATAAAAGAAACAAATCCTCTTCGTGCGGCAAATCCTTATTCTATTTCTAAAGTAGGTCAAGATCTAATAGGGCAATATTATTCCCAAGCTTACAATCTAAAAATAATTACAACAAGAATGTTTTCACATGAAGGTTCTAGAAGAGGTAAGAAATTTGCTTTAAGTTCTTTCGCACACCAAATAGTTATGAATGAAAAATCTTATTATGGTAGTGGATTTTTCCCTATAAGGGTAGGTAATTTAGATTCCATTAGAACTTATGCACATATAGATGATGCAGTTTATGCTTATTACCTTTGTGCAATTAAAGGAGTTATTGGGGATGTGTATAATATAGGAGGATGGGAGACTAAAACAGTTGGTGAAGCACTTCAATTATTATTAGAGAAAAGTAAAATCTTAAAAGATAAATTTACAATAATATTAGATCTTGATAAAATTAGACCGACAGATATTACACTTCAGATACCCGATTGTACAAAATTTAAGAATGTAACGGGGTGGGAACCTAAAAAAGGCTTAAATGAAATAACTACGGATTTATTGGACTATTGGAGAAATAATGTATAATGTTTTTGTTACAGGGGGCACAGGATTTTTAGGAAAGCATTTTGTAAATTTTTTAGATCACAAAAGAGGAGCATCCTATGATTATTGTAGTTCTACTGAGTTGTATCAATTCGGTGTTATAAAAAACTTTGAAAATAATATATTAAAAAACATACCTTTAAAAGATTATGATTTAGTTATTCATTGCGCAGCTTTTACAGGGGGATTAGATGTTATAACATATAATAAAGATCAACTTATCACTGAAAATATAAGAATAACATTAGATTTATTAGAAAATTGTAGAAAAAGCGGTATTAAGAAATTTGTTTTTATAAGTTCTTCTGCTGTATATCCTTCGTCTATACATCCTCTTAGAGAAGAGGAAGCATTTGAAGGAGATCCAGACTCCATCTTTTTTGGTCCCGGATGGATGAAACGTTATTGCGAAAAGCTTTGTGAGTTTTATTATAAAGAATTTGGAATGGAGATATTAATAATAAGGCCTTCTAATGTTTTTGGTACCCTTTGCGATTTTAATAATCATCCTCATGTAATTCCTTCTCTAATAAAACAGTTTTTAGATAAGAAAACACAGCACGTAAAAGTTGCTGGTAAACCCGATGTTATTCGTGACTTTATTTACGTAGATGATTTTGTATCTATTGTTTGGGAATTAATAAATAAAAGTAAAGGATTTGATGTTTTTAATGTGGCTACTGGTACTTCTACCACGATAGAAGAAGTAGTAAAACTTATTGCAGAATTAACAGATACGGAAAAAACCTTTGATTTTCCTTTAGAATTACAATCTAAGACAACGAGGTTAGTACAAAAGATAGATATTAGAAAATTACTTTCTATCCATACCCCTTCTTTTACTAGTTTAAGATGGGGATTGCGAGAAACTATCTTACATTACAAGGAGCTTTATGAAACTTGCCGAAAAAGTTAAAGAATTAAAGTTAAAAGCTTTTGAAAGAGCTTTATCAAATAAAAGAGGTCATTTAGGTGGCTCCTTTTCTTGCGCGGAATTTTTAACTACTCTTTATTATGGAAGTTCTTTTAAGTATTTTTCAAAAAACCCGAATTGCGAGGAGCGAGATTATTTTATTATGAGTAAAGGGCATGCAAGTAACGTATTTTATGAAATTCTTCATGATTTAGGATTTATTACTTTAGAGCAGTTATCTAACGTATCTGGTCATTGTGATTTGGGCACCCCTGGAATAGAAGCAACTACAGGGTCTCTTGGTCATGGGTTAGGTATTGCAGCAGGATTGGCATTGGGATTAAAAATGGATAACAAATCAAATAAAGTGGTTTGTTTAATAGGTGACGGAGAAATGCAAGAAGGTAGCATATGGGAAGCTATTATGTTTATTAGCCATCACAAACTAAATAATTTATTACTCGTTATAGATTTTAATTGCTTAGGATCGGAAGATTTTACTTATAATACTTGTGAACATAAAAACATAATTCCTAAATTATTATGTTTTGGAATAAGTGCTTTTGAAAGGGATGGACATAACATACCTGAGTTACAAAAATTTTTAAATAAATATCTTAAAGATACCGATCTTCCTACTGCATTATTACTAAAAACTATAAAAGGAAAAGGATTAACAACTCTAGAGAATACACCAAAATCTCATCACCATCTCCCTTCTGAACAAGATGTGGAGAGTAGTAAAGAAAGCATTTTAAGATAATGGAATCAAATTTTGATTTGCTGTTGTTTGTTTTTTTATTAGGAATGAATATAACAGCTATGATACTATATTCTATAAATCCTATAATTAGAAAAGAAATCCAAAAATATTTGGAGAAGTTATGAAAGATTATAATGATTCAAGAGATGCGGTGTTTGCAGAACTTTACGAACTGATGAAAGAAGATGAGAGTATTGTTGTGTTAAGTGGTGATACGGGTGCTTTTATGTTTCAAAAATACAAAGAAGAATTTCCAAATAGATTTTTTAATGTAGGTGTAGCAGAACAAAATATGATAAGTGTTGCTGCAGGATTGGCATTGGCAGGAAAAAAACCCGTAGTATATGGTATTTCTAATTTTGTTGTTTTAAGATGTTTTGAGCAAATAAAATTAGATATTTGTTCTATGAATTTAAAGGTTTTAATATTGGGTACAGGAACAGGTTATACCTATAGTTATGACGGGGTAACTCATCACATAACAGAAGATGTAGCATTAATGAGAACCCTTCCAAACATGACTATACTATCTCCATCAGATTATAATTCTGCAGGAATGCTATTAAAACATGCTATTTTAGAAGAAGAGGGCCCTTGTTATTTAAGGTTTGATAAAGGTCCATTTAGAAAAAAATATAATTTTTCTGATAAGATAAATCCACTTTATTTTCATAGCGGAAATTCTACGGCGGAATACATTATTTTTTCAACAGGAATTATGACGGATGTGGCTCTTACTTTACAACAAGAATATTCTCAAAAGCGAATAGATGTTATTGATATTTTTAAAATTAAACCATTCGATGTGGGCAGTATTTATCATTTAATTACTCGTAATTATAAATTGAAAATGATTATTGTGTTGGAAGAACATATAAAAGAAGGTGGAATAGGGGAAATGCTGGAAAGAATTATAGGAGAATTTAGCAATGTAAGAATGATATGTTTTGGTTTATGTAAATTCGTTACGGATATAGGTACAAGAACGGAACTAAGAGAAAAAGGAGGATTGCGTTTATCCGATATAATAGGGGTTTTAGCATGAATTTGCATGACGTGAATATGGGATTTGGGACTTATGGAATAGGGGGTTATAAGCAAAAAGACACATCTCGTGATAGTTTTTATTTAAATTTATTATTAGATGTTTATCGAGAGGGTATTAAGTTTTTTGATACTGCAGAAAATTACGCGGAAGGATATAGCGAAGAATTGCTAGGCAAGGCTTTTAGAGGTATAAGAAAGGATGTAATTATAGCTACTAAGTTATCTCCAGAAAACATGCTATCTGCAGATAATATCAGAAGATCTATAGACAAGTCCTTAGAACGCCTTAATACTGATTATATCGACCTTTATCAGATACATTGGCCTCATCCGAAAGCTAATATATATGAAGTTATTGATGTTTTATTTACCTCCATAAAAGAAGGGAAAATATTAAGGGTAGGTCTATGTAATTTTTATGATGAAGAATTAAAATTATGGAATGCAAAACTAAGAGGAAATTTACATAGTGTACAAAACGAATTTAATTTAGTTGAAAATTTTTCAAATAATATTTCGGATAATTCTGTAAAGGATATAGCATATAGCCCATTTAAATATATAAATGATATTTCTTCTTCTAAAAAGAAATATTTATCATTTCTTCGAGATAAGTATAATTGTTCTTCCAATCAATTAATTTTATCTTGGATTTCTAGTCTTAATAAGATTCCTCTTTTTACATCTCACAATATACCTCATATTAAACATAATATAGTATTTCCAGAATTAACAAAAAGAGATAGCGAAGAAATTACAAATACTTTTAAAAGTAAAATAGAATATATAAATTTTAACAGAATTACATAC
>Ga0265293_10001965_pt1 | contig 43152 bp, 40 predicted proteins | sample Munlanlewell138R_FD_192505 | JGI IMG/M metagenome (GOLD analysis project Ga0265293, IMG submission 192505) | Leachate microbial communities from a municipal landfill in Southern Ontario, Canada - Leachate well 138R | ecosystem: Engineered > Solid waste > Landfill > Unclassified | place: Canada...
TAATGCTGCTGAGCTAGAATTGTGGTTGGAACTAAGACCCCTACTTGTTTACCATCAAGGGCCGCTTTAAATGCTGCTCGAATAGCAACCTCTGTCTTGCCATATCCAACATCGCCACAAAGCAAACGATCCATCGGGTAGCTTTTCTCCATATCTTGTTTAATTTCATTAATAGATCGCAATTGATCATTCGTTTCTTCATATGGGAACATAGCTTCAAATTCACACTGCCATTCAGAATCTGCATTGAATGTATAGCCTTGGCTCATAGTTCGTTCTGCATACAGCTTAATTAGCTCGTCTGCAATATCCTGTACCGCCTTTTTAACTTTGCCCTTTGTTCGCTTCCACTCTGAACCACCGAGAGACGTTATCTTTGGCGCATGGTCATCACTGCCAATAAATTTCTGAATGAGTTCCATCTGATCTATCGGCACATAAAGTGAATCATTTCCTGCATATTGAACATGCAGATAGTCACGAGAAATATCGTTTACTTTTAGGGTTTCTATACCAATGTATCTGCCTATTCCATGATTTATATGAACAACATAATCGCCAGGCTTAAGATCCTGATAATTCTTAATCCGTTCAGCATTTGCTTGCTTACTTATTCGCTTAGCTTTACGCTGCTTTTGCCCAAAAAGCTCTGTTTCCGTTAATAATACAAACTTATTCGTTGGCAATTCGAAACCAGCATATAGCTTGCCAATTTTAATAATTGGCCCATCAATCTGATAGTCGTCGAATATTCTGCGAATACGATCGCTACGTTCTTTATTAGCTGCTAATATGACAATCTGATAATTACTTGCCTTCCAGCGCTTAATCTCTTGCTGCAACAGATTCATCTGACCATGAAATTCCTGCGCAGATTTACTGGAAAAGCTAACAATATTACCTGGTTGAACAACAGAAAATTTACGCAACATCATTGGTAATAGCAGCTTCTGGTGGCTTGTCTGGAAAATCTGGCTACCATTAAATAACGGTACTACGTTTGGGATAATTCCACCTTGCTCTATCATTGACGTAACCCATTCAGCGAATTCCTTTTCCGTTTCCTTATTCTTTTCCAATATCCTGCCCGGCTCATCAATAACTATAATCGTATCGGAAGTCAGATAGTCTATTAAATTGTATGTCTTATCATATACTAGATTAGTATACTTTAATGGCTGCTCTGGAATTATACCTTCCTGTAAGCTCTCTATATCAGCAAGTAAATGTTCTTTAAATAACTCGATGTCCTTAGAATTTTTATTATCTGCATATTTCTTATACTGCACTAATAGCTTATCCCCTAAGTCTTTCAATTGACTGTTAGTAAGTGGCCACTCCGTGCATGGAGAAATAGTGATTGACTGTTGCGAAGCATCTGATCTTTGCGTTATAGGATCATATTGTCTTATAGATTCAACTTCAATATCGAAGAACTCAATCCTATATGGAAATTTATCCGTAATCGGGAAAACATCTACCATTCCACCACGTACGCTGTATTGCCCTGGCTCCTCCACCTTGGCTTCTCGAATATAGCCTGATTCTGTTAACCAACAGCTTAATTCTTCAATATCTAGCTCATCAGCTATATTTATTGATTTGTATCGCTCACTAAGTATCTTTGGTGGAGATATAGGTTTAACTGCAGCATAAATAGGCGCAATTATAATTTGTGCCTTTTGCTCAAATATAGCTTTAATAGTTTCTAACCTCTGTGCAGTCTCATCAACACTCTTGTGAAGATAATCCATCATAATAAAATCACTGCTAGGATATAAATACACACCATGCTCTTTAATATCTATTAAATCATCATGCAAGCGTTGTGCTTGACCCATTGTATAAGTAACAATACAAACTGGGCGATTTGTATCCTGCTGTAAAGCTTCAATACAGATGGATTTAAGTGACCCTACCATTCCAGTGGCTACTTGTGTTTCTATGCTTTTGGCAAAGCCTTGACATAGCGATTGGTAATCAGCATCATTACGAAGCTGTTCGAATAATATTTGCATTAATTGCACCTCAGCGTACTGTTAACTTTTTAATTTCTTTTAATTTACTAAATAGTGTAAAAAAGCCTTAGTAACGAACTATGGCTTCTCAACTAAAATATATTCTAAATGAAGTTGTATCAATCCTCACTCCAGAGTTTTCTTTATTGTAGTGGATTTCCTATTAAAGCTAATTCAGGATTGCTCTTAATTGCATCAAAACAATAATCGCAGATAGTCCTTATATACACCTTTTGCCCTTGTTCATCGTAACTTAACAATTCATCTTGTTCCTCTGCTGTTAAAGCCGACAGACCTAATTGTATATCTGCGTGTTCTTGATTTGTCTCAAATACATCAATTACTGTACGACAATGTTTACAATGATATATATATTGCATCGGACATCCCTTGCTTTCATAAATAGTCATCTAAATAATAGTATGACCTAGAGCAATTAGGTTTATCCATTATATTTGTTCATTACTTGTAGAATATCGCCAGTTTCAATGAATAGATTTATGCCAAGTATCCCTTTTGCAATTTGTTCATCTATAAGAGTTTGTTCTTCTGGCATAAACTTAGTTAATACATGTCCAACTACATCTTTAACAACAGGGCGACCTATACCTATTTTTAACCGTGCAAATTCCTCGGTGGCAAAATGGCTAATAATTGACTTCATTCCATTATGCCCACCAGCACTTCCTTGTCGACGAAAACGCATCTTTCCTACGTCTAAATCCATATCATCATATACAATTAATATGTCATTGATGTTAATTTTATACCAATTAGCAGCAGCTTTAACTGCTTCACCGCTTAAATTCATATAAGTCATCGGTTTAAGCAGTACGATCCGTTCTCCTGCATATCTACCTTCACCAATTAACGCTTTGAATTTAGCTTGTTCTACTGCGATGCCTGATTTTTCCGCTAACTCGTCTATTAGCATAAACCCTACATTATGCCGTGTTTGTCTATATTGAGGTCCAGGATTCCCTAGACCAACTATCATTTTCATTTTATGACTCCTTTGACGCAAGTCCTTGATTCAGTGAGAATTCAACACCCTCTAAATCTTAGTACTGCAGAACCAGTCTTGCAAGTTTACTTGCTTAGCAGACTCATTCTTATAAGTTTACTTATTTAGAATGAGTACGTACTCTTGAGTGAGTGGTTACGTGCCCTTGGGTGCTAATACATGCCTCTTAATCAAAAAGCTTGCTGATAGATAGCCGCTCGTGAATACGAATTATAGCCTCTCCTATTAAAGGCGCAACTGATAAAACTTTGATTTTATCAATCTTTTTCTCATCCGGTAATGCGATAGTATCGGTAACTAGCAATTCTTCAATTTCAGACTCTTGAAGACGCTTAATAGCCGGCCCTGACAATACAGGATGCGTACATGCTGCGTATACCGCTCTTGCTCCTTGTTCCTTTAACGCAGTAGCTGCTAACGTAATCGTACCAGCAGTATCAATTATATCGTCAATTAATATACACGTTTTACCTTTAATATCCCCGATAATATGCATGATTTCAGCTACATTAGGCTCCGGACGACGTTTATCGATAATTGCAATTGGACAATCTAGCTTTTGGGCAAGATTTCTCGAGCGCGTTACGCCGCCATGATCAGGAGATACTACAACAACATCCTTTAGCCCTTTATTGATATAATAATCTGCTATAATTGGCATACTTAATAAGTGATCTAATGGAATATCGAAAAATCCTTGTATTTGCCCTGCATGTAATTCCATGCAAATAATCCTATTTGCACCTGATTTCTCAATTAAATTTGCTACCAATTTGGCTGTAATCGGGTCTCTTCCCCTTGCTTTTCTATCCTGTCGAGCATACCCATAATAAGGAACGACTAAATTGATACTTTTGGCAGATGCTCTTTTTAGTGCATCTACCATAATTAGCATTTCCATAATATGCTCATTGGCTGGGTTGCTAGTTGACTGAACAACGTATATATCTGCTCCCCTTACACTCTCTTCGATGTTAATATTTATTTCTCCGTCGCTAAATCTCACAACCTTTGAACGTCCCAGCGGAATTCCTGTATGGTCACTAATAGCCTTTGCTAATTCTGGATTCGAGTTACATGAAAACAACTTTAATTTAGTTGTATCAAAATTTTCCCACATTTATAGTTACCCTCCTATTATTTCTAAAACATTTTACGGTTCTATCCTGCATTTTATCTTCTTGAATGAGTGTTATATTTGACTAAGTTTTCTTTATATAATTTAGTTTATTAATTTGGTGGCTACGAGCTATTGCTAATGAATTATTAGGTACATCCTTAGTAATTGTCGAGCCTGCAGCTATATATGAATTCTCTGCCACAGTTACAGGAGCTACTAGATTTGAATTGCATCCAACAAAAGAATTGTCTTTAATGATAGTCTTATGCTTACGCTTACCATCATAATTTACCGTAACTGTACCGCAGCCGATATTAACAGATTGTCCTACCTCTGCATCTCCAATATAGCTAAGATGGGATACTTTCGATTCATTACCGATTGAAGCATTCTTAATTTCAACGAAATCGCCAATTTTAACATTATCACCAATTACGCTTCCTGGGCGAATATAAGCAAATGGCCCTACCTGAGTAGCCTGCCCAATTGTTGATTTAATTACAACGCTTTGCCAAACTCTACTGCCCTCATTAACCTGACTATCCTCAATTTCAGAATTAGGTCCTATAGTAGCTAAATTGCTAATAGTCGTTGCACCACGTAGGTGCACACCAGGATAAATTGTTACGTCACGCCCGATTGTAACATGCGTATCGATATATGTTGAATCTGGATCTAGAATTGTTACCCCGTTAAGCATCCACTCTTCTAGAATTCTAGCTCTCATAATTTTATTAGCCTTAGCTAATGCAACCCGATCATTAACTCCCACAATTTCCTCAAAAGCTGTCGCAACACAAGGTAGCACTATGTGCTTTTGGCTATTAAATATTTCAACTACATCGGTAAGATAATATTCGCCTTGTGCATTGTTATCTGTAATCTGTTCTAACGCTTCAAAAAGCAGCTTATTATCAAAACAATAAATGCCGGCGTTTACCTCTTGAACCTTCCGTTCTTCAACACTCGCATCCTTTTGCTCGACAATTTTAATTACCTTGCCCTGCTCGTCCCTAATGATTCTACCATAACCAGTTGGATCAGTTGCAACTGCCGTTAATACGGTACATGCCGCTCTACCTTGCTTATGTACATCTAAAAGTCTAGTTAGAGTGGCTTTAGTTAATAATGGTGTATCGCCACATAAGACTAGCGTAGTTCCTTGTAGCTCTCTAAGCCAATCACTTGCTACTTTTACTGCGTGTCCTGTTCCTAACTGCTCTGTTTGTTCAATATAGCGTACCTTATCGCCTAACTCATCGATAATTTGCTCTTTATGATGACCAACCACTACGCCGATTTGCTCAATTTGAAGCGCTTGCAATTGTAACAATACTTGTTCAATCATCGGCAAGCCACCTACATGATGTAGCACCTTATTACGGTTACTTTTCATCCGAGTTCCTTTGCCGGCCGCCAAAATTAACGCATAAATCTGCTCTGACAATATGGCCCCTCCTATTCCATTATCTTTTCATCTTCTTCTCCTTATTCATTAATTACATCCAACAGAATGTAGCCTTTAAATATTGAGCCATGTCCATCGTTATTTTCAATAGTAATTATACCACCCATACTCTCAACTAATCGCTTTACGATTGCTAAACCCAAGCCAGTTCCACCAAACTTTCTTGTAGTTGAGCTGTCCGCCTGAGAGAAAGGTTCAAAAATATCCTGCATCTTATCTTTAGCTACACCAATACCTGTATCTTTTATCCAGAATTCTAATTTAATCCGCTGATTATCTAGCTCTGTACTAAGTATTTCTAATGATACATGCCCATGTTCAGTAAATTTTATAGCGTTGGATAATAAATTACTAATAGCTTGCTTGATATGAACCGAATCTCCTTCAACTACTACAGGAACATTAGCCTGCTTATACAGAAACTGTAGTCCTTTCTGTTCTGCTTGAAATGTATAAAAGCTCACAAGCTCATCTAGCAGTAATTGCAAATTAAACTTCAATTTATTTGTTTCTAGCTTCCCAGCCTCAATTTTTGACACATCAAGGATATCATTAATTGTTTGTAATAGATTTAGACTAGAATACTTAAGTATTTCTACATATTCACTTTGTTCAGTATCCAAAGGCGTCTCCACTAATAAATCTGCCATTCCTATTATAGCATTCATTGGAGTTCGAATTTCATGACTCATAATAGCCAAGAATTCAGTTTTAGCTTTAGATGCTGCTAATGCTTTATCTCTTAATTCCTTCATCTCTTCTTCGGATGCACGAAGTACGGCCTCAATACGCTTCCGCTCTGCTATTTCATTCTTTAATAATTGAATTTGTTTGTGTTGACTGCTCGTGTCTTTAATTTGCAATAACAAATATGTCTCCTGACCAAATTGAATTGGTTCAATGAACATATTCTGTCTAACCGTTGCTTCCACTAAGTGATTATGAGGTATAATAAAGCTAGTATGAATTGCCCCAGAGCAGAACATGCTCTGACCCTTAAAGAATGCATTAGCCACCAATTGCTGATAATACGATTTGTGAAATATCGGCATAATATCCGTTAATATTTGTCCTATGATATTGTCTGCATTAATACCAGCATAATCTTGCAACCACTTGTTCAAATATACTATCTTCAACTCACGATCTACAACTATTATACCGATATTCGTTCTATTTAGCACCAAATCAGACAATTTATCCATATAAATCCACCAATACTTCATCTATTTTTGTAACTAGTTCACTTATTGCTTCCATGCTTAGAACAACTATAATAGCACCGTCGATATTTGTCTCATCAACAGTGAAGGAGTTTCGAATTATCAATAAGTATACGTCATTTTTGATGATCACTTGATTAATATCGTCTGGTAAATAAAGCACGTTAACTTCAGGTATCGAATATTCCAATCGTACTTCAACTAAATTTCCAATTGAGCCGACAATAGCATTAAGAATAATATTACCAATTTCCCTAATCGCATCAAAGTCCATATCAGTCAATTTAGTCACTTCTTGTGCATCATCTTCACCAAGACACAATTTAACTAATTCTTTGATTTTTTCCTTAGGAAAAATCAGCCTCGCTTCCCCTGAAAAGGTTTCCCCAAATGCAATTGAAGATGATACAACAAAACTCTGCAAAAATGAAGGTATTAGCTCAAGTTGATTAAACCCAATCTTGTAATCTATTATCTGAATATCAGGTATTGTCAGAATTACACGCTTATCCACCATCTCAGATAACAAGCTTGCCGCTTGGCCAATATATATACTCATATGTTCTCTAAGTGCATCCTTTTGTTGTTCATTCAACATACTTATTACCCCTTTATCTTCAATTTCACAATAACCTCAAACAGCTTAAGCGATTATTCACTAAATTTCTTGTATCATATTTACTACTTCTAGAGCCTTTTCCTCTGTAAATGGTTTGCTTATAAAAGTTGCACCTAAATCTCTAACTTCTTCTTGGACTACCTTTTGTACGTCAGCAGATAAAACGAATAGCTTCGAATTATGCTCTTCTGCACTGATTAATTTCAATAATTCTATACCATTCATTACTGGCATTAATAAATCTATAGTAACTACGTCTGGTTGTACTTCTTTAAACATCGCAAAGCCTTCTTCCCCGTTAGCCGCAAAGGAAAACTCTGCATCTAGCAACTTGCTACCCAAAACCTTAGCAATAGTTTTTTGCATTAATTTTGAATCATCTACTATTAAAATCTTCATTATTATCCTCCTAAATTGCTCGCACACGCTTGCATCTATATCGAATATGCATAGTTAAATCAATTGTATCTAATTATATGCATTCAAACAAACATTATTTTTGATAATGTATTTATCTTTTGATAATAACACAAAAAAAGGAGCATTAGCTCCTTTTCATATTCGCACATGTAACTAAACCATTTCAGCTACTGGCTCTAAACTTGTTTCGAAATCTTGCTCATTAAATACTGATAATACAGCAGCTTGAATTTTCTCACGAGTTGTAGCAGAGATTGGATGTGCAATGTCTCGGAATTCTCCATCAGGGGTGCGTTTGCTCGGCATAGCGACAAACATTCCGTTGTTACCATCAATAACGCGAATATCATGAACAACAAACTCACTATCAATCGTGATTGACGCGATTGCCTTCATTCTACCGTCGGTATTGACACGTCTTAGTCTTACGTCTGTAATTTCCATGTTCTTCACCACCTTCGAAAATATACCTAATGTCCTATCTTTCTCATTCCACATTCGAATAATAATTCCTGCTATATATTTGAAATTTTTTTAAATTTTTTCAAAAAAACTTCCAAGTTCTACTGAAACTGTCTTTTTTATCTCATCAACTTCAGTTAATTTTGCTAATGATATATAATCTGTTACTAGCTTATCCTTAGGTTCCGCCATTTCCATCAAAACGCCGATGCCAACACACTCAGACTGAAACTCTTGCAGCAAGTTAATCATGCCCTTAGCAGTACCGCCAGCCTTCATGAAATCATCCACAATAATTGCCCGTTTATTATTTCCGATTGCCCGTCTGGCAAGTGACATTGTCTGAATTCGCCGACTAGAGCCTGACAGGTAATTAACGCTTACTGTCGTTCCTTCCGTTACCTTGCTATCACGCCTAACTACTACTACAGGAATATGTAAATATAGTGACGTCGCTAAGGCAATTGGTATACCCTTAGTCTCAACTGTTAAAATCATATCTGCATCAACTGCAGAAAAAGCTTCAGCAAACACTCTGCCTAAGCTTCGGATAAACGAAGGTTCACCCAGCAAGTCTGTCATATACAGATATCCACCCGGTAGAACTCGTTCAGGCACCGCTAACTTACTAATTGTCTCAAGCATCCATGCCTTTGCATCCTTAACTTCCATTCTTGGTATGTACCTAACTCCTCCCGCTGCACCAGCAGAAGTAGTGATTTCCCCAAGTCCTTGCTCAGCAAAGTACTCCTCTAAGATCGTTATATCTTCACTAACAGACGACTTTGCTACTTGAAAACGCTCCGAAAAATAAGTTAGCTGAAAGTTCGTTCGTGGGTTCTCAATGAAAATTCTAGTTAGTTCGGCAATTCTATTACTTCTTTTAAATTTTGTCATAACTTGCACCTCATTAAGGTTAAAAACCGAATATTATAAGAGAAAATATACCATTAAGTACGGATTTTAGCAAGTTCTAACAAAATACACCTCGCTACAAAATCCCCTTAACGCATTAAATATACTTGCTGCACGTTTTTCTTTTAATACTATTCCATATACCGTTGGTCCACTTCCAGACATCAGCACCCCATCCGCTCCAAACACTTGCATTTGCTCTTTCAACCTTTCAACTTCTGGATGCATTGGTAGAGTAACAGTTTCTAATACGTTAGCTAGATTGTCACAGATCATTTTAGAATCTTGATTAATTATCGCTTTAACCATTTCCTCTGTATTAGGCTTATGTATGACCTTATCAAAAGAAAAATTCTGATATATTACTGACGTCGATACACTCAAGTGCGGTTTAGCCAATAAAACAATCATTGGAGGCGCTTTTAGAATTCGCTCAATTATCTCCCCACGTCCTCTGGCAATGGCTGTGCCTCCGCCATACACACAAAACGGCACATCTGACCCTATTTCTGCGCCTAGCGTTACTAACTCATCTAATGTCAAGCCGATATCCCATAATTGGTTTAAACCTCTAAGTGTCGCTGCAGCATTACTACTTCCACCTGCAAGCCCAGCAGAAACTGGTATCTTCTTGTGTAGTATAATATGTACTCCCTTTTGAATCGAATAACGATCCTGCAACAATTTAGCGGCTTTATATGCTAAATTCCTTTCATCTGTAGGAACATAACTGACATCACATTCAATTGTTATTTCCATATCATCACGAACTGAAAATATCATTTGATCAGTTAAATCAATGGTCTGCATAATCATTTCAACTTCATGAAATCCATCTGTTCTTTTGTTAAGTATATCAAGCGTTAAATTTATCTTAGCCTTAGCTAACTCAGTAACCTTCATCAGAAACCCTCTCTTTATGTAGAAACATTATACAAACGTCTAATACTCCAATCAAGCATAAACCTTATTAATAAACTATTGTACACAACCTGATGCAATTGAACAATCTTTAGATTGTTTTTAAACAACAAAAAAATAGCTTGTATCATACAAGCTACTCTTGGTAGGTAATTCTTATTTGATCATCATTTCGAAAAACAGTTAACTCAACCGTTTCTGTTAGAATATCAGCATAGCTATACGATACTCTCTTGAAGGCGTGTTGTTCTTGGTCTAGCTTAACTATAAAGACGGAAGGATAAACCTCTTCCAGAATTCCACTCCGCTCAATCGTCTTCCTACGACCACCATTGGCTCGGAGTTTAATCTTTTCACCAATATAACCTTCCAGACTGCGTTTAATATCACGCAATGCATTCTTCGCCGCCATTTAACCACCTCACAAGCCTAGTATACCACAATCATCCATAGCCTGTCAACATGGGTCAATAATTATAGCAACACTCTTGTATTCTTGTCAACTGTGGAAATAATTATATTTTGGCTTGAAAATCGTTTATTACATTAGATAGGTTCGCATATTCTTCAATTGACAGCGTTTCTCCCCGCCTTTGCTCATTTATTCCTGCTGTACTGAATATTTCTTTCAGATTATCCGTAGAGATACGCTGATCAAACACCTTGAAATTATTCCATAAGGTTTTGCGTCGATTAGCAAATGCCGCTTTAATTATTGCAAAAAACAGCTTTTCATTATCAACGGCAACTGGTGGGCGTTCATATAACGACAGCTTAATTACAGCAGAATCTACATTTGGCTCTGGGATAAACACCGTCTTAGGTACAATACATACAATTTCTGCTTTAGCATAATATTGAGCAGCAATACTTAGCGCCCCGTAGTTCTTCGTTCCAGGAACTGCTTGAATTCTTTCTGCGACCTCTTTTTGAATCATCACGACGATATTCTTTAGTGGTAGCCGCTCTTCAAGTAGCCTCATAATAATTGGCGTCGTTACATAATACGGAAGATTCGCAACTACATGAATTTCGCCTTTGGCAATTTTATCCTCAATTAACTTATGGAAATCAACGGTTAGAGCATCTTCATGAATTATCGATACATGTGATTGCTCACGAAAATGTTCGCCTAAAATTGGTATGAACCGCTGATCTAACTCAACTGCTACCACTTGTCCAGCCATATTAGCTAATTGCTGTGTTAGCGTTCCAATTCCAGGACCAATTTCTATTACTGCAGTATGCTCATCGACTTCAGCAGCAGCTATGATTTTTTGTAAAATATTGATATCTGTTAAAAAATTCTGACCTAAGCTCTTTTTAAAATGTAAATTGTGCTGCTTCATAACTTCACGGATAACCCGTATCGAATACAACGGCTTAGCTTCCAAATCTATCACCACTCTCAGTAATCTTCATAGCTTATCATCATGCTTTACCTTTGGTTCTTTAAAGCGATACTTCTACTCCTACTGCTACTTCTGTTTTTGTTGAACTGAGCTTCTTTAGCGTTTATTTGTTACCTGTCTAACTGCCTCAATTAATTCTGCCTCAGTAATACGTAATTGATTCAATCGATTCCAGAATTGTTTGCCATTAGCATAGCCAATGTGTAATGCATCTGCCAAAGCGATTCGGATTTCCTTTGAATCTGGTCTGCCAACTATTCCAATAGCAAGCATTAAGCTCCATGGTAACAACTCTGAAGCTTCTTTATCGTCCGAACCTGTATGTTGTGGATCATCTCTGTCTCCTAAAACCTCAGTAGCTTCATGTACTCTTGCCTTTGCTAATGCATTTCGAATAGCTACTGGCGAAGCATTCTCTATGCCAATATCGCCATCCTTCAACGCTTCTGACTGCGGCAAGAAGGCATGCTTGCAACCAACTATTCTTTGACTTATTATCTTGCGCAAACGCTCACCAACATAATCCGGATCTGTAAACACAATAACTCCTCTTGTTCGTTGAGCTCTTTCAATCATGCTCAAAGTTCGCTCACTTAATGTGGAGCCCTGCGTCAATATACAATCAGCTACGACTGCTCGGTCAATCGCCTGCTTATCGTGTAATCCTTCAACAACTATTATTTCCTTAATGACAACTTTTTCATTTCCCATAATACACACCCATATTCATTGATATTAACACTCTCAGCTATTTTTATTTATGCCATTATCTATAAAGAAAACTTGTGTTCAGATATACTCATTTTTCTCTACGTAAAATATAACATATCCACTTGTATATATTCAAAAACGAAAAAAACATAAAGAAAACTTGGCATTCGCCAAGCCTCTGGTGAAGAGAATGCCTTAGTTGCACTTATGTACATCAGATATAATGTTATAAACTCTGATGTACTAAACAAAACTTGGCATGCACCAAGTCTATAGACGCAGGTGAATGCCTTAGTTGCCGTTATACTATCAACATTAAATTTATAAATTCTGATAGTGTAAAGAAAACTTGACATTATCAAGCCTTTGGCGAAGAGTTCTGATAGTGAAATAAAATATAAATCAGAGTAAGTAGATTAACATATAAATTAGAGCAAAAAGAAAATGCAGGTTGGAATAACCTGCATCAATAAATCTTTCTTTACCTTCTCGGGTCATTTGGTCCGATGACATAAATCATAACATTACGTTTCAGACCAAATTGCAGTGCAAAATCATTGTCATCGTAATAAATATCAACACGCTTATTTTTCACTGCGCTTCCAGTGTCTTCAGCTTTTCTAAAGCCTATTCCCTCAATATACATCCACCAACCTAAAGGGATAACCTTCGGATCAACTGCCACTGTGCGACCATCTTCTACTGTTGTTCCTGTAAATGTTACGCCATACCAACGATCACCTGGATTCTTTCCAGTATGCTCGTATCCGGCTGAATAAGCTGTTAATTCAGCATCCTCTATTACCTTTTCATAGCTAAAGGTAATTCCTTCTCTAGTAGCAAGCTCTTCGCCACCCATGGCTATAACTTGATTTTTTTTGGTAGTTCTCAAAACCTCGATAAAGTTAACGTCCGTTAGCATTGTATCCTGCGCTGGATATATCTTATCGTTCTCACCAATATATAATCCAAGCTCTTTTATTACACCTGCTACAGTATTACTTGACGTCTGCACTTCTAATTCGATACCATCAACGGCTACTGTGACAACATTCTTTGCTTCTGCTATCATGTAATCTGATAATTCTACATTTTCTACTTCTGTCATCGTAAAAGCTAGTAAACTACCAAACATACAAATTGCTGCAAATAATAAAAACCACTGATGATTGACCTTGAGAAAATCCCAAGTTTTCCTGTCCATATTTACCCCCAATATTCTTCTTGAAACATTCCTATATGCATAACTTCGGAAGGGCTTTCAAAGTATTATCGGAAGTAGCCTTTGCCAAATCTGATATGTCTATTTCTCTTAATTGTGCGATAGTTTCTGCCACATAGCGTACGTATGTTGGTTCGTTACGTTTACCGCGATATGGCTCTGGTGTTAAATACGGGCTATCTGTCTCTATCAATAAATACTCTAATGGAATGTTCCTAGCTACATCTTTGACAGATTTAGAATTTTTAAACGTTACTGGACCTGCCAAAGATATAAAAAATTTTAAATCTATAAACCGTTTTGCCATTTCATAGCTTCCAGAATAGCAGTGCATAATGCCACCTACCTGTTCTGCGCCTTCCTCAACCAAGATATCGTATAGCTCTTGGACTGCGTCCCGACAATGAATAATAATCGGAAGCTGTACTTCTTTTGCTAAACTAATTTGCCTACGAAACACCTCTCTCTGTAAGTCACGTGGGGAATTATCGTAATAATAATCTAATCCTATTTCCCCGATTGCAACAACTTCCGGACGACTAGCCCATTGCCGCAGCTTCTGTAGTCCATCCTCGTCAGCATCTTTAGCATTATGCGGATGGTAACCAACGGCACATTGTATCCAATTATATTTTTCGGCCAACTTAAGTGACCGTTCAGATGACTTTATATCATATCCTACATTGATAACCTTTTTAATATTTGCATCTTGAATGCGTTTACATACCTGTTCGAAATCTTCGGCAAAGCGTTCATCATCTAAATGGGCATGGGTATCAATTAACATATTACTTCACCTTAGCCCCTAACGGAATCTCACCTGCTACAGTAGCAAGAACCAGTTGTTCAGCTGCACTAGCAGCTAGAAGCATTCCTTCTGACTTAACTCCACGTAGCGTAACCGGCTTAAGATTAGCTACAATTATGACCTTTAAGCCAATAAGCTGCTCAGGCTGATAGAATTTAGCAATACCTGAAACCACCTGACGCTGCTCATCCCCAACATCAAGCTGGATTCTAAGTAGCTTATCTGCCTTCGGTACTGGTTCAGCAGCTATAATCTTTGCTACACGCAAATCTACTTTACTGAAATCCTCAATAGCTATTTCGGCTATTCCTTCTGGTTTAGAAGCTTCTGAATCTGTATTGTTCGATTGCGATGCTTTGGCTTGAGTTGCTTTGGCTTGAGTTGCTTGTGCTTGTTCCATATTCTTGGCTGCTTGTAATCTAGCCGCTTGTGTTGAGTCATCTATCTTTTGGATTTCCTTGTCAAGCTCTAAGCGCGGGAATATCGCCTCACCTTTAGTTACTTGTACACCAGGCTTTAGCGTTCCCCATTTACCTAACGTATCCCAAGCTAATACAGAAGCGTCACTTGTGATTCCTAATTGCTCCCATATCTTCTGCGGAGTCTTGGTCATGAATGGTTGAATCATAATTGACACCATTCTAATAGTTTCTGCTAAATTGTACAGAACTGTTGCCAATCGAGGCAAATTAGCCTGATCCTTAGCTAATATCCAAGGACTAGTTTCATCAATATATTTATTTGTTCTGCCAATCAGATTCCATATTGCCACAAGCGATGTGCTAAACTGCATGCGATCCATCTGCTGCTCAACATCTTTAGATGTTTGCAGTGCTAGCTCACGAAGCTGGCTGTCAACATCAGCCACCGCTTCCTTACTCGGTTCTGGTACTTTGCCATCAAAGTATTTCTCAATCATCGCTACTGTCCGACTAACTAAATTACCTAAATCATTAGCCAAATCAAAATTTAAACGCTGAATAAAAACCTCTGGTGTAAAGATTCCATCTGCTCCAAAGGCTATTTCTCGCAGTAGAAAATAGCGAATTGCATCTGAACCGTATTCCTCAATTAAAAACTTAGGGTCAATTACATTACCCTTTGATTTTGACATTTTACCATCAGGCATTAACAGCCATCCATGCCCGAATACCTGCTTAGGTAAAGGCTCCCCTAATGCCATCAATATAATTGGCCAATATATTGTGTGAAAACGTAATATGTCCTTACCAATCATATGAACATCTGCTGGCCAATATGTCCGGAATTTATCATCGTTATCCGTCTTATAACCGAGTGCCGTTATGTAATTAGCTAATGCATCTATCCAAACATAAATTACATGCTTCGGATCATTTGGGACTTTAATGCCCCAATCAAAGGTAGTTCTTGATACACATAAATCCTCTAAGCCAGGCTTCAGAAAATTATTAACCATCTCATTACGACGAGATTCTGGCTGAATAAACTGTGGATTATCTTCTATATATTTAAGTAACTGGTCTTGATATTTAGACATCTTAAAGAAATAGCTTTCTTCCTTAACAAGCTCTACAGGACGACCACAATCTGGGCATTTACCAGCTTCTGCTTGCCGTTCAGTCCAAAACGCTTCACATGGCGTACAATACAAGCCTTCATACTCTGATAAGTAAATATCCCCCTGATCGACAAGCTGTTGAAATATTTTCTGAACAATTTGCTTATGACGATCCTCAGTAGTTCGAATAAAATCATCATAATCTACATCTAATTGCTTCCATAAATCCTGTATCCAATCAACAACGGGATTAATAAATTCTAGCGGCTGCTTACCTTCTTCCGCGGCTCGCTTCTGTAGCTTCTGCCCATGTTCATCAGTTCCAGTCAAGAAATATACATCAAATCCACGGAACTTCTTATATCTAGCCATTGTATCAGAAGCAATGGTAGTATATGCATTCCCAATATGTAATTTGTTACTCGGATAATAAATTGGTGTAGTAATATAATACGTAGGTTTCTTTGGCATCTCAAGAATCGCTCCTTCTATGAGTTGATATATAGATAATCATATTATAATTTTTTTGTCAAGAAAACGGCTTGTTTATGAAATTCTTCCCACATTGTATATTAAACATTTATCTTCGGTTTCTACAAGACTCCCTCTTCAACACCCTAAGAGGGAGTTGTATCAATCCTCACTACTAGGGTACGTAGTCGTTCTACATGAATAAATTCATAAGAACGTCTCTGCGAAATAAGTGCAACTAGAGTTCAGCAAGAGTTAAAACTCCATCTGAACTAAGTTTTCTTTATCATTGGTTAAGTATTGACTACTATGGTATATAATGGTATACTCTGTTTGTGACGAAATTTGTCGAAATTTGTAGAAATAGAGGGGAGAATATACAGTGAAATCAACTGGTATTGTTAGAAAAATTGATGAGCTAGGACGTGTTGTAATTCCTATAGAGCTTCGCCGCACTTTAGGCATCGGAGAAAAGGATGCTCTTGAAATCTATGTCGATGGTGATCGTATTGTTTTTAAAAAGTACGAGCCTGCATGTACTTTCTGTGATAATGCTGGCGATGTAGTTCATTTCAAAGGTAAAAATGTCTGCCAAAGTTGCATTGACGAAATAAAAGCATAATCAATAACTAGATTGTAGCTATACTAGTAACTATATTTAACTACATAATATTTATAAGCCTTGGATTATCTTAATTATTTATATTAAGATAATCCAAGGCTCTTTATATTTATTATTTATATATTATGGTATTGTTGATAAATAGTACGTTTTTGTACTCCACGATCTTTAGCTACCTGCTTAATGGCATCTCCAGACGCTTCGCCCTGTTCAATATATTTATTAACATGCTCCTCTATTGTGAGTCCAGACCACCACTTAGCAACTACTTGCTCTGCTTGTTGCTCTTCGATAGATGCACCTGTTACTACTATTGTGAACTCACCCTGTATCTTGCTACTAGCAATAACCTCTTGACAAAAAGACAGCGGACCACGGATAAATTGTTCATATTTCTTCGTCAATTCACGCCCAATACTAGCATGACGATCCCCCAGAACAGCAATCAAATCCTGCAATGTTTCTTTAATACGATGTGGTGATTCATAAAATAATAAAGTAAACGGTAGCGCTTTAAGCTGTTGCAGCTCTTTAGTTCGCTTGCTTCGATGTCGATCCAAAAATCCATAAAACAAAAAGCGCTCAGTATCAATCCCTGAAGCTATTAAAGACGTCAGACTTGCACTAGCACCGGGAATCGGAATTACCTTGAAATTGGCTTGAATCGCTAATCTAGCAATATCTGAACCTGGGTCAGAAACCCCAGGCAACCCAGCGTCAGATACTAGAGCAACATTTCTGCCAGCTGATAGCTGCTTTAATATATACTCACCCTTATGTTCTTTATTATGTTCATGATAACTTATCATCTTAGTCGGTATATCAAATACCTGCAACAACTTTCTTGTCTGTCTAGTATCTTCAGCCGCAATCATATCTACTTCCTTAAGTATTGATATTGCTCTAGTAGTCATATCGCCGAGATTACCAATTGGCGTAGCAACTAAATACAATACTCCTTCTTCACCATCTCCGTTGCTGAAGCTATTCTGTACAAAACCTATACTTTCGTTATTAGTTGCTTGCATGCTAACATACTCCTTACACAATCATTATTGCTAATTATATATAAAGTTCATAAGGCTTCTACTTATTAGGAGCTGTTGGATTCTCAGCCAGCAATTCCTGTGTATAGTTGCCTTGACTATCATAAACTGCTAAAGTCGGTTCTATGCGAAGCCCTGGTTTACGGTCCTTAGCTGCTTCGATAAGTACTATATTTGGTTCTTTATCTAGCGTCGGCGCAACTAGACGCATCCGCTTCGGCTCAAGTAACTGTTTCCGAAGCTCAGTCATTAACTCAGCCAACCGCAAAGACCGATACACGATAAATACCTTACCGCCCGACTTAACAAGCTGACTTGCCGCCAAGCATATGTCACTTAAATTACAGCATATCTCATGCCTAGCAATTGCTTTGTGCTGATTCGGGTTTTGTTCACCTATACCCTTTTCCATGTATGGCGGATTTGATACCACTACATCAAATTTACCATAGCCAAAACTATCGACAGCCTGCTTCAAATCACCATTTACTATATCTATGCTGCCCTGTTTAATAACGCCTGCGTTTTGATTTAACTGAACAGAGCGTCTTGACATATCAGCAAGACGCTCTTGAATTTCTAAACCTGTAATATGAATATTAGGATAACGTTTTGCTAAAAGTAGCGGTATTATACCAGTTCCAGTTCCTAAATCTATCACCTTTTTGGTGTCACAGTCTAATCTCGTAAAGCTTGCCAACAATACTGCATCAGTAGAAAAGGAAAATACATCTTTAGACTGTATTATTTTCATATTATCAAAGAGATCGTCAATTCTTTCTTGATAATCTACCAAGCTTACACCTCATTATTGCGCTATTTCGTATTCTTGAGCTTAATATTTGCATTGCTTGTATATTCTTTTTATGTTACTTGTAAATCGCTTGCACATTATCAGCAGCTTTAAGCTATTCGGACGTATTTATAATTTCAGTCTGATGCTTGATCACTATCTCTTAATCTTAAAAAGTTCAGACATAATAAGCAATCTCCCTCTGTTCTTAAGCTTCCATAGTTAACATTGCAAACATGAAAACCCTCTTGGTATAAACGAGCAAGATTATCATAGCCTTCACCCATAGGAATTTCAGTTTTTTTGGAATTATTGCTTTTATTATAATCATTAGCAAATTCTTGATTGATTCGTTCGCGAAGATGATGATTTTCTATGGTTAAATTCTTATTCTCTTCTATTAAAACAATGATTTTTTTCTTTAATGCGCCAATCTCTAGATATAGCTCACCAAGTTGCTCCTCAACTTGAGCAACTTGTTTGAAAATATCCTGTTTATCCATGAAACCTCACCCTTTTAGTAACAATATTTACGTCATTACTATTCTATCTCTATTTCATTAACTTCAGATAAAGGTATTTCCTCAACTTTATTATCTTCTAATTCTACCTGCACAATTTTCTCTAGAATATTCAAGCCAATGACTTTTCCAACTCCGAATACAGTCGTCACATAACTACCGATGTCTGGCAGCTTATCCTTAGCTTCTTCATAAGAATCCGTCTCGTATTTCAAACAGCACATTAAGCGTCCACATATTCCTGAAATTTTGGCAGGATTTAATGATAGGTTCTGATCCTTTGCCATTCTAATAGATACTGGATCGAACTCGCCCAAAAACGTAGCACAGCATAGCGGCCGTCCGCATGGACCCATTCCACCAAGCATCTTCGCTTCATCACGGACACCGATTTGGCGCAATTCAATTCTTGTACGGAACACTGCTGCTAAATCCTTAACTAACTCGCGGAAGTCAATTCTACCATCAGCCGTAAAATAGAATATAATTTTATTACAATCAAAAGTATATTCCACATCAACTAGCTTCATATCCAGGTTATGATTAAGCACTTTCTCCTGACATCCCGCTAAAGCTTCTTCAGCCTTTTGTTGATTATCTGCAACTATCTGTTTATCCTCTTGTGTCGCTATCCGCAGCACAGCTTTAAGAGGCAATACAAGATCCTCTTGAGCAACTTGCTTTCTTCCAATTACTACATCACCGAATTCTATCCCTCTTGCAGTTTCTACGATGACACTTTGACCCTGTTCAATCGGTAAATCTACTGGATCAAAGTAATATATTTTGCCCGCCTTTTTAAAGCGTACTCCTACTACCCAACACACATCAATTCCTCCTGCATTCTTAATAACAGCGCTTCTATTGCAAGCTGAGCATTCAGATTATAACGCAGCTTTTGTTTCATTTTGATAATATCAGCAATCCAAATTTGCAAATTATCAACACTAAAGCTATGCTGATATTTCATGACTTCTTGCTCAGGAAACAAATATCTATCTACTAATTGCAGCTCTCTAACTAATAATTCGCGAAACCAATATAGTAAATAATCAAGCAAATATTCAGTGTCTTCGCCTGAAGGCTTTTTATTAAACCATTCCCTATCTAATAACAGCAAATACGTATGATTGCTTTTCAGAAAATCTTCATTTAATTGTACCACTATCTTTTGAATGGTTGCAAACTTTTCCGATGTTACCAATTCAACTATTTTATCACTATCGTGCCAAATTTTGCTTAGAAAACCAGCCTGCTGTTCATTTACTCCTTGTTTAACGATCGCATCAAATACATTGTTAGCATTTATGCTGCGAAAACGGATGATTTGGCACCTCGATACAATCGTTGACACTAACTGCTCAGGCTGTTCTGCCAGCAAGATACCTACCGTTGATCCAATAGGTTCTTCTAGAAACTTCAACAGACTATTGGCAGCTTCTAAAGATAATGTATCTGCGTCTTCAATTAAATATATTTGGTAATTTCCATCTACGCTCTTATACGCAAATCTACGTTGTAGCTCTTTAACTTGCGCAATCTTTATCGTTGTCCCATCTGGTTGAATTGTTATAAAAGACGGATGATTGCCATGGTTGATTCTAGTACATTCAGAGCAGCTATCACACCCACCACTTATACCTTGACCGCATAATAAAGATTTAACAAAATATAACGCCGCTTCAGTTCTGTCTGACCCCTTCGGTCCACAAAACAAATATGCATGACTAATATTACCGCTTTTTATAATTTGATCAATCATTTCCATTGTTATCAACCTATTCTTAACTGTTATTAACCTACCTACACTCATTAATTGCACACTACAACTTGCCGGTTATTAGTTTTCGCCTTACTCTCTGCTAATTTCCTAATTCTTGTCTATTTTCCCACTTACTTAATTATTATCTATATGATGCTATCCCTATTATCTTCAATTAACTTACAGAAATCCTGCCATACAACTGCTGCTATTTCTGCTACTGTTCGACTAGCATCTACAACTGTTATACGCTTTGGCTCAAGCTTTGCAATATCAAGAAACCCTTCCCTCACCTTGCGATGATACATAAGTCCTTTGCTCTCTATCCGATCGAGCCCAACAGCTTGCAAATCTTCATTATGACCTCTAGTTTCGGCTATTCGCTGCATTCCTAATTCGACTGGTAAGTCCATTAAATATGTTCGATCTGGAACAATATCATTCGTTGCAAAAGCGTTTATCTTAATAATTTCTTCAATAGAAATCCCTAATCCGTAGCCTTGATATGCAACACTCGCATCTATAAACCGATCACATACAACTATATTCCCTTGTTCCAGCGCAGGTCTTATTATTTCAGCAACATGCTGCGAACGAGCCGCCGCGTACAATAACATTTCCGTCTTATTCTCCATAGCTTTATTATTAGGGTCTAATACGATATGCCGTATCTTCTCACTTATATTCGTTCCTCCTGGTTCACGAGTATGAACAACTGGGCAATTCTCTTGCTGTAAATGTTCTATAAAACGCTTAACTTGCGTTGATTTGCCGCCACCCTCAGGCCCTTCAAATGTAATAAAAATTCCACGTTGCATATCGTCACACTCCACATATACTTCATTTTAATCACATCTTCTTTATATCAAAACACTTCAATGTCTGTATCTGTTTATCAGCTATTCCTTGAAAATGTATATTAGCAGCCTTTGCGTTTTTAATATAAGCAATATGTTCAGCGCTCACTCTTTCGCCCGGACATAAAATCGGTATGCCTGGAGGATAAGGAACTACAAACTCGGCAACTACTTGTCCATCACATACTTCTAATGGAATTTGCCTCATAGCGCATTTTCGTATTTCCTGGGAAATATCCGAAAACGGGAAAACGGTTTGAACATTTCCAATGGGTTCTATTTGCACCTGTTGAATCGCCGCTTGCTGACTATGCGTTTGTCTAGCATTGCTAGTGTCGTTATTTGCATCACTATTTGCATCTGCCAGTGCTTTAATCCGTCCAATCGATCGCAGTAGTCGTCGATCTTCCTTCGTTATTTCTATTGATTGCATAGCTAACTGCTCTGTTACTATTTCTCTTGAATGTCCTATTTGTCCTGCTTGTACTTCTAATCCTAATACTAAAAGTAAATGGTCGGTGCTTACTAATTCAATATATATTTGATCTTTGGCAAGCTCTTGCTCCCACTCGTTGCCATTCATTCCCGTAGCTCGTACAGATAGTGTGATCTTTAGCGGATCAGTTGCATGCTCATGCTTTTCCCATAAACTATCCAGAACAGTAAGCCCTAATTTATTAAGCTGCTCGGATAGCAGTTGCTTCCTCGCAAACGCCTTTTGCAATGCTTGCTCGCCATGATGAACCATCCAATGTCTAGCATAATCTAGTGATGACATGATCAAATATGACGGACTGGTTGTTTGGAACAAGCTAACATAATAGTCAAGCCGCTCCGTATCAATACGATCCAATGCCGCTTCACTTACATGTAGCATCGAGCCCATAGTAAATGCCGGCAGCGTTTTGTGAATACTATTTACGACTACATCTGCTCCCTGCAAAATTGCTGACCTAGCACGTAATATCGGATGAAACGGATAATGAGCTCCATGCGCCTCGTCAACTAGCAATATTACATTGTATTGCTTGCAAATATCCGATATCTGCTCAATATCGGCTGCATGTCCATAAAAAGTCGGGGAAGTAATAATTACACCCTTCACATTAGCAGTTGTTTGAAGCTGTTTCGCTAATATGTCTGCCGTAATAGCTCCAGCTATGTTGCCCGAGTTCATCATCTCAGGCATAATGTATCTAACTGACAAGCCGAGCAACATTAAACCATTATAAACCGACTTATGCGCATTACGCTGCACTAATACCGTATCACCTGTCTGGAACAATCCATGAATCGCTGCTAATAAGCCTCCACTTGTCCCATTCACTAAAAAGTATGTGCGTTTTGCACCAAAGGCTGCGGCCGCCAACTGCTCGGCGTCTTTAATAATCGTTCGCGGTGAATGAAGATCATCCATATCATATGTTTCTGTTACATCCCACTTGCCCAGAGCTTGCCAGTTACTATCTGTAAACAATTTACCACCGATATGACCAGGAACGTGGTAACGCACAGTATCACATTCGCTATGGTGCCTAATATAATCATATAGCGGACGCTGTTTCTGGTCTAATCGTGTATCATCTAGCAATACAATAACCTCGCTCCAAGTAACTCTAATTCCTTCGCCTCATACACATAGCAAGTGTCAAAAACAAAACGCTGTTTCATTTTCTCAAGCACCAGCGGCAATGATATACATCGTACTAGCTCGCAATCATTTAATATAATAAGCCCATCAACTTCGTCGGCACTAGCTATTAGTTGATTTTGTGAGTTAGACTGATCACTAACATCTACCACTTGCACCTTAATGCCCTCTACTCGTAATCTTGATAACAGCCGCTCGCTAGTTCCCCAAACGGTAAGCTTTATATCTGCTAAATCCTTATATACATCTTTTAGTAACTGTACTAACGCCTGCAGCTTTTCTTCATCCCACTTTTCTTCATTGTTTGCTTTCTTCGACTGTAATAGCTTATATGAACCCATTGATATCATCGCTTTGCGCATTAACGAAACATTTACTTTATGTTGATGTTCTTGTGTAAACTGAAACCAAAATTGCTGCTGAACTTCAAGAAACTTCTGCCATGTATCTACGAAATCCCGGAAATCTGTATTAGATAAATATAAGCAAGGCTCTCCAAAGATATCCCATAGCGCTTCTTCTGCCTTCGCCACAGGAAAAGTATTGTCATCATTAGCATAAACAGTTACAACCTTCGCATCAAGACCATCAACATAAAAAATAGTCTGATTATCACGAGTGCGTTGTTTAATATTAACATAATCTTCTGGTTCATTTATTTCAAAAACTTGCCACGCCTTATAAAACGGCTTCATTAATTGTCCTCCAATTGTACCTTTTGACTTATTTATTTCAGATATATAATTGTTATAATTCCCATAGGGGGAATATTATGAATAACTTTGATGATTCAACATATTATCATTATAAATTAATATTTAGTAGTAAAATATCAACAAAGCTTAAACTGCTCCTATCTATGTTATTCATATCCATACTGGCGGTGTCTATTTTAGCTCTCATACAATTATATACTTTTTATCAAATTCCTTCACTAAAAACAGAAGTTATTTTACTACATATTTTTTGCGGCTGCATCTTAGCTCCAATTTATCATCATCTATTTCATGGAATTGGTTTTATCAGATTCGGTATTTATCCCAAAATTTCATTAACAGACAGCTTCCTAATACCAATCCCAAAATGGAGTTCAACTACCATGCTCATAAAAAGACAGCAGATATTCATGTTGCTTACACCATTATTATTAGGTACAGGTGTAATCACTTTATTAATGGCATTATTCCCCGATTACTGGTTTATCTATGCTGCCATTTTTGCCATTCATCTCTCTATGAGCTTTATAGATGTTTATTGGGCATTTTCCATTCGTAACATGCATCATGCTGTTGTAATACGTTCAGCAAAGCATGGCTTTAACGTTTATAAAATATAACTATTGCACGAATTTTCTATTTATCTGAAGATTTTATTTGAAAATTTGCAAACCTCTGGCGAAGTATAAAGCAACTAAAGCATGCCGAATTGTTAGTACAGCTAATGCCTTAGCTGTACTAAAAAAATGATTCCTAGACTAGGAATCATTTTTTATGGTTCTATAATATTTTGCTGCTTAATTTTCGTTTCTATATTTCAATTATCATTACTTTGTTGCTTCTGATTTCTTGCCTACCCTGTCAATTCTAATTGCAATATCCGGGCAAGCCATTTCGCATTTAAAGCATGTTATACATTTATCTTGGTCATTAGTTTCAACAAGCGGTGTTCCATAAACCCCTAGTTTATCCTTTGACCAAACTATAATATTTACGGGACATTTTTGGATACACAGTCCACAACCTTTGCAAAGCTGTGGATAAACTGTAAAGTTCCCCTTTTGCCCTGTCAATGTAATTCCTTCGAATTTCATATGTTCTGCCCCCTATTCCGCTTGTTGAACAAGTTCAACGCCTCGTTCAAGAGCACGATAGTTCAAGTCACGCAACTCTGGTTTCTGCGCAAACTTGTGGCCTAATTTTGCCTCTAAGGCTGACTTGGCCTGATCAGGCGTGATTACATTAGTTGCTGCAATCACAGCACCTAGTATAATAACATTAAACACGCGTGGACTTAATTCGTTTTTGGCAACCTCTAGCGCTGGAATACTGAGAATACGTTTCGCATTCTTCGGCAACGCATCTAAGTGATCCTCAATAGCAGCATCATATACAAACACCGTATTAGCATCAACATATTGCGCTGTTCTTGGTATAGAACGTCCACTTAACGCAATTACTATATCGGCTATTTTAAATTTTGGCGAACCAATCTTCTCATCAGATATCTGTACATATGCGATTGATACACCACCACGCTGTTCCACACCAAAGTTAGGAATATATATCGCTTCACGACCTTCCTGATTGGCAGCTTCTGCTAAGATTTCTGCAACTGACTGAACACCCTGTCCGCCTTCTCCAGCTAATGCAATCTTAATCGTCACGATTATTCCTCCTTTGCTGGGACTTTTAGTTCGCCCACTTTAAAGTAGTTTGCCATATCATTCTCTATCCGTCCCCACGTATCTTTAGCATCAGTGCGCCAGTTAGTAGGACATCCTGCTAACACTTCAACGAATGAGAATCCTTTACCATTTACCTGGTTCTCTATAGCGCGCTTAACAAACTTCTTCAATTGAATAAAATTAGAAGTTGTTCCTCTAGCTACATATGCTCCTTCACCGGTTACCGCTGCCACCATTTCTGGGCCTAAGAACGGTTGGCCTGTTTGCTCAATGTCACGACCATACGGCGATGTTTCAGTTTTTTGTCCTGGTAATGTTGTTGGTGCCATTTGACCACCAGTCATACCATAGTTAGTATTGTTAACAAGGAATACAGTTATCCGCTCATTACGGTTAGCAGCATTTACAAGATGCTGAGACCCTATCGCATATCCTCCACCATCACCCATATACGCAATCCCAATAACATTAGGATTCGCACGCTTAATTCCCGTAATTACAGGAGTTGTTCTGCCGTGATGCGCTTGCACGCTATCTACCGCAAAGAAATCCCACGACAACAGTGAACACCCGATATCGCAACCATATACTGTCCGATCTTGAATGCCTAGTTCATCAATAGACTCTGCAATAGCACGCAAAACGCTACCATGACCGCAACCCGGACAGAATTTATGAGGTTTTGATTCAATGTTATATGATTTAGGCAGTCTAGGCGGCAGACTATTTGTCGCTACACTCACTTCTTCACTCATTCTATCGTTCCCCTCCTTATTGTTGCGAAATTGCCTTAACTTTTTCTATAACTTCATCAGATGTGATACCAACACCCGGTCGATACAATGTTTCTGCCTCGAGCTGAAGTCCGAATAATGCCTCTTTAACCAATTTTGCCATTTGCCCATATGCACTCTCTACGAACAGCAGCTTTTTCGCTCGCTGTGCTGTTGCTCTCAGTTCTTGCTCTGGGAAAGGACGTAAGGTAATCGGACGGAAATGCCCTACCTTATAACCCTCATCACGAAGCTTACTCACCGCTTCCTGTGCTGCTCTTGACACAACTCCATGAGCAATAATTAATACATCTAAATCATCATCACAATTATATTCTTGGTATTCTATAATCTCTGGTGCTATACGCTCATATTCTTCTTGCATACTCATTATGATTTCATATAACTCTTCTTCTGTATTAAATGTATTACGAAGATGATTATAATGACCCTTTTCCATACCATTACCTAAGCTTACTTCTGGCTTAATAAGCTCTATACCACGTTCCTCTGGATCATACATTACCAGTGGCTCACGCATTTTCGCTTGATATCCATCACCTAAGAGGAATGTTGGAAAACGGTATTTCCATGCTGTGTTAAAAGACTTAATCGTATAATCAAATAGCTCTTGATGATTGCTCGGTGAATAAACAATACGATGCCCTTCACCATTACCACCAAAAGTTGTCAATGTCACTTCTTGTTGTGAGTAGATAACTGTAGCCGTCGATGGTCCACCACGTTGCTGAATAATAGCCACAATTGGTATTCGCATCATTTCAGCCATTGAAAACGGCTCCTGCATCAATGTGTTTCCTGGTCCTGCAGTTGCTGTGAAACATTTACGCCCTGCTAATACTCCGCCAATTGTCGTAAATCCAGCAGATAATTCATCTTCAGTTTGCAAAAAAGTCTTACCATATTTCGGAGCTAATCGCGTCCAGTAGTGCATAATTTCGTTTTGCGGTGTAATCGGATAACCATACATAACATCAGCTTGAGCTGCTACAGTAGCCCAGGCGATGACCTCGTTACCGGTCATAAACACACGCTTTTCCCCCTGAATGGGTTTTTCCGCCATTCTACAAACACCTCCTGTTTACTATAAAACACGGTTAAATGCTTCTATTTTTAAGAATTATATAGGTTACATCAACCCTTACCAAAGAGCTGATGGCATCCATCTTTGTAAATATCGAACCTCAAATTGATTCTTATCCTTAGTACCTAGCTGTGGTCGAAATTTCTCATCTGCGGTTGTAGCTATAACTGGGATATTCAGTATGCTTGAAGCTTCCTTAATAATATCACTTCCAGCCTGAATAAATTCTATATCCGTATGTTCTCCTAGATGGCTATTATTTATTAAACCATCAACGCCACCAATGTTTTTGACATATTCAGTAATATCATCGACACTACTCGTCATTGGCCTTCCTATATTAATCACACAATAAAGCCTAATTTCATTATTGCCAACTCCACCCTCTAATGTATCAAGAATTTTTGCCCCTTGAACACCATAGCCAATATCAAGAATTATGTCTCCTTGATGCTGAAGCGCCCAACGCATTTCAGGCTTCATTAGAACCCCCGTCTCACCAAAGCCCATAATTTCTTTAGGATCCCACGCAATCACTCGCAATTGTTCATCCTCTAGCCTCTTCTTTAATGGACGTAATGTATAGAACGGCTCAACTGTATCTAAATCAACCAAAGTCACTTCATGTCCAAGTGCTTTTAGCTGTAACGCTCGATTTATAGCAACTTCACTTTTGCCACTTGCATATTCACCAATATACGCTTCTATAACTCGCTTCATCATCATGCATCCCATCTACTAATATTTGCTATATTGGATTTCTAAATATATCACAAATTATAAATCTATGATTATTATGCTTCATCATAACATAACTAGTACAGCTATATAGACTTAATATAACACTTTTATATCCATTTAGTAAATAACGAAACATTGCTCAGTGCTCTGACACTATGAGAGAGGGTTATTTTTATCGTTGTTATAATACACAATATGTTATCGGAATTGTTATAATACACAATATATCGAAAATAAATAAAAATCAAGCACTTTTTAATGCTTGACTTTATTATGTTCTATCTTACATTTTTTACGCTATAAGTAATTTTATAATAATTAAAGCTGCAAAGCCAGGAATGCCCAGCTGTCCAGTAATAACCGCTGTAATCGGATTTATTGCAAGTTTAAAATCAAAGGGTGTAAATATGACATTAAAAATTATTATCGCTACAACTCCTACTGCAACTTGTACTAAAAATTTAATTGCATACTCTATAGGTTTATGCAGACGGTTTCCTGCATAAGCTATCACCAATCCTATTACAAAAATTGCAGCCAAAATAGCAATTTGATACATAGCCACTTCACCTCCTGCTTTTATATGAACACAAATCTTCTTTAAATATATGAGGACAAGTAACTGACTATGACTATACTTCCGATTTTTCTTGCAATTCTAATTGTTCTATCTGCTGTAATAGATAAATATATTTCCTTTCCGTAGCCAAAATTTTATAAGCCGCCGCATCTATCGCATCTGTATCTGTTATATATTCGAACTGCTTTAGTGCTAACTCCCATTCCGCTTTAGACTTTTCTAGCTCTTGATATATATTTACCTTTTCTAAGTTATTCCCCACAAAAAAACACCCCCATTTTACATTAAATTACATGCAAATAGCAGATGTTTTATGATAGGTATTATTATTCATTTTAATATTATCCATTTTCATGTTTATTAAATGGCGCTTTAAATCTACCACGTAATTACAATATCTTCCGACCTTCTATCGCCTTGGCAAGTGTTATTTCGTCAGCGTAATCTAAGTCACCACCAACAGGTAGACCATGAGCAATTCTAGTAACCTTAATGCCCGAAGACTTAAGTAATCTCGATATATACATCGCAGTAGCTTCACCCTCGATATTCGGATCTGTCGCTAGAATTACTTCTTGGATGCGTTCATCATTAAGTCTAACTAGCAACTCTTTAATCTTAATATCATCGGGTCCGATATCCTCCATAGGCGATATAGCTCCTTGAAGTACATGATACTTCCCATTGTATTCCTGCATTCGTTCGATGGCGATAACGTCCTTTGGTTGTTCAACTACGCAAACTATTGAATGATCGCGTTGTAAATCATTACATATTCTGCACGTAGGAGTATCGCTTATATTTTGGCATTCCTGACAAAAGACAATATCAGTCTTGACGCTTTGTAATGCTTTAGCAAATTCGTTTACATCTTTATCATTCATTTTTAATACAAAAAAGGCCAGGCGTTGTGCTGTCTTAGGCCCAATTCCCGGCAATCTCATAAACGATTCAACGAGTCGTAGCATTGGCTCTGGCAAAAATATCATTGTTGTTACCTCTCTGTCTGTTACTTTTGTCGATACTTATAAATCACTTATGCAAAATGTTATTGTGTGTATTAGAATAATCCTGGTACGTTAAAGCCCTTAGTGAATTTACCCATATCCTTAGCTGCCATATCATCAGCGTTCTTTAAGGCTTCATTAACAGCTGCCAAAACAAGATCTTGTAGCATCTCTATATCATCCGGATCTACAGCTTCAGGCTTAATAGAAATATCCAGCACCTGCTTATGTCCATTAACTAAACACGTAACTACTCCGCCACCAGCTGAACCCTCTACTGTTTTGTTAGCTAACTCCTCTTGCGCCTTAGCCATATCTTGTTGCAGTTTTTTTGCTTGCTTCATCATTTGGTTCATATTCATTCCCATTATGTTTCCTCCTTTATGTATTAATCTTCTTCAATCTCTACAAACTCTTCACCGAACAACTCGATTGCAGTGTCGACGCATTGCTTGGCATCATCATCTACCTCTGCTTCATTGCCACCGAGAGCTTGTTTCCAATCATTTAGCATTATATTTATAATTTCAAATGGTTTTCCAGTCATCTTGCCAATTACAGTTTCTATTACTTGGCGGTTAGCTGCTTGATCTGTTGTCTCACGATGTATCGCATTCTGAAAAGCAATAACAATATATTGCTGATAAACAGCAACTGGTTCACCATTTATTAACCATGCATGTAATGTAACCTTTTCTTTTTTTATAGATTCGAGTATTGCTTGCCAATTTCCTTTTATTTTTTCAAATACCTTTACGTTATTTTCCTTTTGCATATCTCTTAACTTTTCAAGAGAATACTTTGATTCCGATCCAGTATTTGATAATCTTCGCCTATTAAATAAATCATTCGCCTTTGGATTAGAGTTATTTGATGCATCTAGATTGACTGATTGTGTCAATGCATTAACTTGTTCTTGTAACTGTTGAATTTGTCTGGAGTAATCCGCTAATTGATTATTGCTATTGTTGCCATTATTACTGTTATTGCTGTTATTACCGCCGCTACTATTTATAGTATTCGCTTGGTCTGACAATACTTGTCGTCTACATAACAGTATCAGCATCAACTCAACTATTATTTGAGGTTGATTCATAAAACGCGCCTCATAATCAGTTCTGGCTATTCTATCAAGCATATCAATTAACTCTTGCTCAGTAAACATTTCAACAAGCTTCTTAACCTCTTCTACATCTATCGCCCAGTGCTTAATATCTATAAGATCTGGCGTTACCTTCACTAATAACAAATCTCTGCATAGTCCGATCATATCCTTTACCAATTGCTTAGGATCTTTACCATCTGCAATTGCTGAATCAAAAATTTTCAAGGCTGCCGCAATATCTTTCTTTGCAATCGCATCGAAGATATTCGCTAAGATTCTCTGATTTACAGACCCTGTTATAGACTGCACATATTCAACCTTAACCGTTTCGTCACCTAAGGCAAGCACTTGATCGAGCAGACTTAAAGCATCTCTAAGACCGCCTTCCGAAGCATATGCAATCATTTCTAATGCCTGACGCTCATATTCTATTCTCTTTTCATTACATATATGTATCAGCCGCTCAGTTATATCTTCATGGCTAATTCTTTGAAAATCAAAGCGTTGGCATCTAGATATTATCGTCAAGGGTATCTTATGTGGTTCCGTTGTAGCTAAGATAAATATTACATGCTTAGGTGGCTCTTCCAACGTTTTTAATAACGCATTAAAAGCTTCATTAGTAAGCATATGAACTTCGTCTATAATATAGACTTTATAGGCTGCTTCAGTCGGAGCGTATTTTACCTGATCTCTTAGATCACGTATTTCATCAACTCCGCGATTAGATGCTGCGTCAATTTCGGATACGTCTAGCAGTCCACCATTTGTTATAGCAATACACGTAGAGCATTTATTACAAGGCTCATTTCTTTCACCTTCATTACAATTAATAGCTTTTGCGAAAATTTTGGCTATACTCGTTTTCCCTATTCCTCTTGGCCCAGAAAACAAATATGCATGCGAGAACTTATTCTGCAATAATGCATTCTGCAAAGTCTTAGTCACATGCTTTTGTCCGGTGACATCAGCAAACGACTGCGGTCTCCAAGCTCTATATAATGCTAAATAGGTCACACGACTCACCTCTATTTTAGTGATTTACCTATCTATTATATATGTATCCCCTTCAAAAGTATAGTAACTACAGTACAGTAACTAATTAGTTCTGCTATGTACAATTAACTACGAACATCTTAAGTATATTTGTAATACAATACGCCCAATTCTTCTAGATTACAGCTGGAAGCATAATACAAAATGTTGACCCAAATCCTTTAGACACGACCTTAATTTGTCCGCCTAAATCACTAATAATCCTTTGACAAACTGCCAGCCCTAAGCCAGTTCCCATGTCCTTAGTCGTAAAGAACGGGTCAAAAATTTTATCAATCATATATGCCGGAATCCCAGGCCCCATATCTTTAAAATTAAATTTAACAAATCCATCAGCTTCATTATAATCTACGCTAATATTAAGTTTGCCTCTCCCGCTCATTGCCTCGATTGCATTTTGGGCAATATTCAAAAACACCTGCTTGATTAGCTCTCGATCAACTCTTATATCTGGCGTATTATTTAACTGATATTCAACGTCAACATCAACCAACATTGCTTCTCCCGCTATAACTGGCGTAATATCTCCAATGATTTCTTGCGGATTACATTGCGTAATTGTCAGATCACGAGGTTTTGATAGCAGTAAGAACTCGTTCAGAAGATCAGTAATTCGATCTAATTCACTTATCATGACCTCCGTATATTCTATCTCTTTTTTCATATCATTCTGTACTAGCGATTTTTTCATAAATTGCAAAAAGCCTCTAATAGAAGTAATCGGGTTTCTAATTTCATGAGCAGCGCCTGCTGCAATCTGTCCAACCATTGCTAATCGTTCATTATGCTGAATCTGTAGCTCAAGGGATTTAACATCGCTGATATCCTTAATTAGCACACAACAGCCTATTGTCATCTTGTCATCATCTTTTAATAGCATCGTGTCTACTACAAAATTATGATTCTTGTCCCCCACTTTCCAGGAGACGGTATGATTTCGGAAAGGAATCCCTAGCGTTAATGTTCTTTCTCCAAAATAATATTCAGGCGGAAAGCCACTTAATCGCTCTTGTTCCGTATGATTATACAAATGTGCTTGTTTACTTCCATAATATTTACTAGCTAGCTCATTAATTTCAACGATTTTGCCTTCAACATCATAGACTATAAAACCCATTTGCATTTCAAGTATCATTTGCTTTCTTGCTATTTTGACGAGTTCATCCTTTTGTATATAACTGTCTGTGGTGTCTATCAATTAGCTCCCCCCAACTTCCAATATTATGGTATTATTTCAAGTTTTCGACAATAATTGTTATTTTCCTTTAATTATTTTGTATATTCTTATTCAACTATTTCTCCCTTAATAATCAATCTATGAGTAGGGTCTACTACGGGGTGACAAGTAATTAAAGTAATTTCGCTTTTGTCGTTATCACTATTTAACACCCATGTTTCATCAGGGTAAACATACAGTTTTTCTACTACTATATAGTTGTATGAATTTTTTCCATCATTTACTTCTATTAAATCGCCCTTCTCTACTTCATCTAGCCTATTGAAATTTCTGCCATAGGTGCGGTTTCTATGCCCTGCAATAGCGTAATTACCAATTTCTCCAGGTTGCACCGTATGTTCCAAGCTGGCTACAGATATTTGCATGTTTTTTTCTGTGGCTCCTTTTAATATAGGTAGCTGAAGGTTAATTGATTTAATAATAAGTAATCCTTCCATATTTTCATTAATATATTTTTCTTTTTCTTCTTTTTCTCTTTTTTCTTTCTCTATTGCTTTATTGTCTCTTTCTTCGTTGAGTTTTTCTTCACTATCTGTATTTTGAATGTCGTTTTGATTTACTAATTGTTCTGCTTCTATATATAGTTCGCTGTCTTCGCCTTCTTCTACATTCCCTTGATCTATGATATTAAGACTTGCTTGCCATGTTTCAATTAGTTTTTGTTGCTTGTGGATGCTATATATCTCAGTTGCTTTCGGATATGAAATTATAACTATCCCCAAGAATATTAGTATAAACGAAATGATTCTCCTCATTTTTATCTCCTCTTGTAAGACATATAACAGGCAGAGAGCGATCCCCGCCTGTTACGTCTGTTATATTATGTCGTTTTCTTTTTTCTAACGACTAACCCTAGAGCAATTAATATTATACCTGTGAAATAATATGGCAATCTACTGCCCTCACCAGTCTTCGGCAATTTTTCGATAGCATCCATTTGGATATGTGGCATTTTAATATCATGTTTGATGATATCCCACTCAACTGAAATTGTTTCACTAATGTAAGTTTCACAAGTCTTCCCTTTTGCTACTATATAATAATCTGCTTCTGGGAATACTAGCCAACCATAGTTACCATGATCGCTTGTTTCATCACTCCATACAAGATCGTGTGTACTTACTTGTGGGTTTTTGTTGTGATTTGGCATGAATCCTTCTACTATTGGTAGTTCAACAAGTGTACCTTTCGCTCTACCTTTCGCTCTATTACGTTCTGTATCAGCATAGTATAACGTAAGTTCTATATCACCTGCTGGTTCGCTAGTTTTACAGTCTGTAACTGTACCGTATGGGTCAATTAATTCTTCTTCAACTGTCGCTTCCCCATTCTCATCAACATTAATTGTAACTTTTCCAACTACTATTTCCTTATCATCAATCGTTGTTGTTACTACGAATTCATGTGGTACATTCTTCTCTAGTTCATCCGTATTGACGATGCCTGTTTCTGGATCATACGGAATTGGCTTATTATTGCCAGCATTATCACCGTTGTTACCTGTTGGTTTTTCAATTAATCTCAATTTAGTTGTTACATCTTTCGGTTTAATGACGGGTTTGCCCTCTTCCGTCTTTTCAATTTTTGTACCTTTGAACGGCTCTACTGGTTTCGCTGGCTCTTCAGGCTTTTCTTCGGATTTCGTTGGCTCTTCAGGCTTTACTGGTTCTTCAGGTTTTACTGGTTCTTCAGGTTTTACTGGTTCTTCCTGTTTTTTTGATTCTTCAGGCTTTACTTCTGGTATTTCTTCCGGTTTTGTTTGTTCTGGTGGTGTACTACCACCGCCACCTCCGCCGCCAGTATAGGCTTGATTATTAGTCTTCTCTAATACGGTCGGCTCCGTTTGGTTTTCTTCTATTGAAAACTCAATCGGCGTTGCATCTAACCGATACCCACTTGGCGCTTTAGTTTCAATTAATTGATACTCTCCAACTGCAAGCTCAATATGAATTACACCGTCTGCATTAGTTGTCAAATCACTTTTATCTATACTATCTACTAGCAGATACTGTTCGGTATCATCTTTCTTTTTGAGTTCAAATTCTGCACCCGCCAGTTTACGAGTTTTATTGCTGTTATATTTAGTCAACTGAGCTGAATGATCTTTTTTCTTATTATCGATAGTTACTTCTTGATTATGATTATTATCGCCTGCGATTAATTCAACAGTTACTACTTCTTGGCTAGGTACGTATTCATTTGGTGTGCTCGTTTCTTCAATAGTATATTGTCCATAAGGAAGATTACTAAATATCGCCTGACCGCTTGAATTAGTTGTTTGGGCAATACCATCACCACTGCCATTTACTTCTTTGATAGTAAACTCGACATTTTCAATTGGCGTTTTATCATCAGCGTCTAATTTAACTACTGTGATGCTACCTTCCCCACGGGTGTTCTCTACCGTTACTTCTGTTATAGTTGTTTGATTTTCTTTTATTTCAAATTCTGCTGATTTAAGTTTATCTTCATCAACTGGCAGTAGATAATATTCTGGTGCTTTGACTTCTAGGAAATAGTAGCTTCCTGGCGAAAGATTATTTATAGAAATTCTACCTTCAGTATCTGTTGTTATTTGCCCGCTTTCGTCCCCGAATGTTACCCCTTTTTCGTTTTGCTTAACGAGTGTCCCGTCGGCTTGGTAAAGCTCAAATACTGCCCCCGACAACTTTGTGCTGGTATCATCTTTATCCACTTTAGTCAACTCTACTGCTTGGTGGATTTTAGAATTTTCAACTACAGCATCTTTAGTTGCAGAGTCTATTGTTACATTGATTTCTCCATAGCCTATATAGCCATCTGGCGCACTAGCCTCATTAAGTTTATATAAGCCATATTTAATATTGGTGAATTTGGCTATACCTTCAATACCAGTTGTTACTGTATCAATTAATTTTGACATAGCATCATAAAGTTTAAAGACAGCGCCTGCCAATGGATTACTGTTAGCTTTGTCGACCTTTTTGACTGTCAGATCTCCTTGTTTAGTATTTAACATTGTCTCTGTAGATGCTATTGTTTGATCTTTGATAATAGTAAATTCTACTGGTGTAACATCTAACCAATAGCCATCCAATGCTTTTGTTTCGATTAATTGATAATCTCCTGGTTCAAGTAAATCTCCTATATATATTCTGCCATTTGTATCTGTCACTAAGTGCTCAGATGTTAACTGCTCAGACTTAGGAACAACCTTATATTCACTTGATTCCTCATCCTTCTTGTAGAGCTCAACCTCAACACCGGCAAGTAAAGAATTGTCAGATGAATCTTTTTTGATTAACTCTATTGCTTGGCGGATTTTTGCGTTTTCGATTACAATTTGATGCTCAGTGCCTTTAAACAGTATTTCCTTACCATTTTTGTAGCTACTATTTATCAAATATCCTGTTGGTGCGGATATTTCTTTCAACTTGTACTTATAGCCATCTTTACTGTTATATTTATAACTCTTAGTAGTTATCGCCATTCCTTCTGCATTTGTCTCTAATGATTCTAATAGTGTCGTCCCTGACAAATTATAAAGTTCAAATTTGGCACCTGCCAAAGGATTTCCTGCGTCATCTGTTTTCCTAATCTTCAGTTGCCCTTTACCGATAACAGCTCCGCCACCTGCACCAGCAAAGGAAACTTTTACTTGCCACTTATCTGAACTTCTATTAGCTTGCTGAGCTTGGTAAATAGCTGCATTACTAATGTTTTCATTATTGTCAGCCGTTATAAATGATTTATACTCTAGTATATAGGCAGTTGTTACAGGTTTATTGAAGGTTAAAGTGAATTTGTTTTTGTTCTCTGTGTCAATTTCAATCCTATAATTTCGTTGGTCTTCTAACTGTTCTTCTCCGCTGAATTCATTGATTATACTGCCTTTAACGACATTACCACTATTATCCGCTGGAATTGTCGTGGTATATAGCTTAAATGAATCTGGAAGCAATATTTGGTTATCAGATAAGGTATCAGTTAGCACAGATTTTTCAGGAATATGTGATTGGCTATAATTAATACCTACTGTCCATGTGGCAATATCTATATCATTACCAGTGCCCTGTACGCCTATTTTTCTAATATATTCGCCACCATGTTTCGGTGTAACAGTTGTTCCTTTATCAAATCTTTCTCCATCTGTCCCAGTTAATTTTGCGTTATTTGTATAGTTACCTTGAATTGTAGTATTAGCAAGGCTGGTTTTATATGTGATTCTATAAGCTAAATTTATATTGCCAAGGTTTAGCTTGAAGCCCTTTCCTGAACCATTGTCCGTGAGTTGATACTGATTAGTGCCCAGCTCTTCTGTGTCGACTTTGGCTACAGTTACTTTATCTCCTAGCTGAACACCGTCTGCTCCACCAAGTAGGCTTAATTGGTGCACTTCTAATGAGTCCTCAATAAAGGATTGCTCACCTATATAATTATCTGTTAGTACCGCATTGGTTATATTGTGCAGATTGTAGTTTACATCGATTGTCCAAGTTATTTCTTTTGTCTTCGCATTATATTCGCCAGTTTTGTTACCATTGTTCGTAGAATAACTATCTAGTTTGACTCCAGTAACTGTTGATGTCTTCGTTAATACAGTATCACTTTCCTCTTTCCATGATAAATTACCCGTATTAGTGTATCCTGCTTCAGGCACAGATTTGGTGGCGTCATATTTTGTTTTATAGGTGATAGTATGGGCATCAGTAATCGCTTTATTGAACGTGATTTTAAACCCATTGGTATAATCTGTGATTGCTTCAACACTATAGTCCTCACCTTTAGTTAGCCCAGAAATCGATAGGCTATCTTCAATAAATGTTAAGTATTGTCCTCCAAAAGTGTCTCCAATAATTACATTAGTCATCTTTTTCTTGTCAAAATTTAACCTAATGCTCCAATCTATTTCTTTGTTTGCATAGTCATTGCCAGCGTGAGATTTTCTAAAAATTACTTGATTTATATCCCTACTCGCAGATGCAGTTATACTGCCATAAAACACTTCATTAGTCACTGTGCGATTATCGTGAACTCGCTGCCCCTCTTTGCTTGAATCAATAGCTTTAATTTTATATACAATTTGATATGCATCGGCAATTCCACCGGCAGTGTTAAATTGCAGCTTAAAACCTTTTGGTTTATCAGGCTCATCTGAAAGAGTGGTAACAGTATAATCAGTGCCCTGTACGAGTAGTGGATCGCTCGTTGGTGTACCCGTTCCGTTAGTATTAATGGTTACTTTTCTAACTTCAAAGCTGGCTGGAACTAACTCCTGATAATTAGTATCAAAAGTATCCGTTATAACTGCATTAACCTTAGCAATTTTTTGTTGGTTATAGTTATACTCAATCTTCCAAGTAATTTCTTGAGTATTTTCATTGTAGGCTGTTGAGCTTTTGCTTAGCGGTTTACTAAATTTAACATCTACTTTTTTATGCGCTGTCAGAATTGGCTCCGTGGACCCATTTGCTGTAACCGTTGCTTTGTTTGTAAATGAACCACTATAAGGCGACTCCAAGATGGGCGCTACTGTTGTGGCATAATTAACCCTATAGGCTTTGTTAATATTCCCGAAATTTATCTCAAAGCCGTTTTCCCCATCAGCAAGCGAGCTTGCACTTGCTGCTTTAGTAGCATCTGGGTTACCTAATTTAAGCGTGCCATTAGTATTTACTATTAGTTCCGTCACTTCTACAGAACTGAGATCAATGGACAATCCTTCGGGAAATATATCTTGGAATACCGTATTATTTAAAGATTCTTCATTTAAATTAAAATCTACTTCCCAATTAATTACGTCAGGATTCATAGTTTTACTTGCTGAACCATTCTTAGTAATTTTTATACCAGGATTTGGTTTGTTAAAATGTACAATTATACTTTTCTCTATAGCATCTGCAAAATTAATTGTTTGCTTCAGTCCATCAGCGAATTTAGTTGAATCAAATTTCACCCAAACATAGAAGTACCCATTAAGTTCCCCTTCTCCTTCAATTTCTTCATTGAATGTAAAGGTTACCTTCCTATCATTTTTGGATATGTTATAAGTACCAATTTCCCCGACTAATTTTCCACTCAAATCCTTAGCTTGAATAACACTTAAGTCTAGGATCTCTGGTAAGATAAATTCAAATGTATTACCGCTTTTATAACCATGGTCGCTAGGAAGCTTCCAGTCATAAATAACTGCCACTTCAGCGCCCACATCTATTCGAATATCACTTACTTTATCGCCCTGCGGTATAATAGCGCCACTTTCAACGTCAAATTCAGGTTTTTGATTATAAATTTCTACATTCGTTATCTCAATTGGGGTAATTACAGATTGCACGCCCTTTATATTTAATGGCATAATACCCATTAGCTTGTCAGCTAAACCTTCCTTTTCCTTGATTCCTTCAACCACTATAGTGCCTGAGAAGGTTTTGATTTCTATATATTTAGCTGCATCTACAACTAGTATATATTCATCCTCTAATACTACAGATTCTTCTGCTGCTTCTTCTGAAGCTATTGGCTCTTCTGTAACTTCTTCTGTATCTTCATCTTCTGATACTGCAGGTTCCTCTGTAACTTCATCCTCTGATACTACCGGTTCCTCTGTAACTTCATCTTCTGATACTGCAGGTTCTTCTGTAACTTCATCTTCTGATACTGCAGGTTTCTCTGTAGCTTCATCCTCGGATACTGCAGGTTTCTCTGTAGCTTCATCCTCTGATACTGCAGGTTTCTCTGTAGCTTCATCCTCGGATACTACAGGTTTCTCTGTAGCTTCATCCTCTGATACTGCAGGTTTCTCTGTAGCTTCATCCTCGGATACTACAGGTTCTTCTATGTCATCACTTTTATTGCCTTTTGATCCTTGTTCTTCTCCAAGTTCCGCATATAGCTCTTGGTTTATTTTCACAGTTACTGTACCGTTTTCGTCTATGCTATATCTGCCTATTACTGTACCATCATCTGCTATCAGATGTTCTTCTATGCTAGATTCTAATGCGAAGTTTCCACTATAAGTGAATTCATCTAGCGTATCACTCATATCTAAATCAAATTCCCAATTCATATAAACTTTGTCATTCTCTATCCTTTCATCTACTACACGGAAACTGCCTTCAGAGTGTGCATAAATATTGAAAGATATAGGCACTAACAGTTGAAGTACCATAGTTAGAATTATCATTACGGATATTTTAGTATTCAATTGCCTTTTGCACTGCATATTAATTCCCCCTTATCAGTTCGTAGCATTTTTCAGTTTCATGCCATTGATTCAGCCACTATTATAAAACACTCCTCTGAACAATTTCTGAACAATACAAAATGGCACTGATATATATTTAACTGAATATATATCTAAGTGAATATATATTTAACGGGCATCCATTTAATACGAGAACTAAATAATATAAATAAGAACATAAAAAAGACTTGGCTTATGCCAAGTCTTTTATGTAGTACATGTCTGCGTTACACTTATTTACATGTACAGCAGATATAATGTTACAAAATCTAATGCGCATTAAAAATGGTAGATATTCGAAAATATCTACCATTAATTGCGGCAAAGCCATTATATATTATTTAAATGTCGTGCACCTGACTTCGATGACTATCACCCGTGCGTAACCTATACAGTTAGCTCAGACTAGGCGACCCTGCGGCACACGGAAAAGTTCACTTACCGCTGCTTCCTTCCGGACCTGACGGGGTTCATGAGATCCCATTGCACAAGACCCAGCCGTCAACACCACTTATATAGGGCAGACCACACGCGATAGCACCTCAGACAGGCATCAATCCCGCTATAGCGGATTGCGGGTTACAGGGCACCGCTACCTCCCCATCTAGCACGACAAACTTATAAACTCTACTATGGCGGAGTGGGAGGGATTCGAACCCTCGAGACAGTTCAACACCGCCTACACGATTTCCAATCGTGCTCCTTCGGCCAACTCGGACACCACTCCGTAAGGCGCACTTTTTATAATACTACATCTACCAAGGAAAATCAACTGGATTTGAATTGCCTTATTGCTTATAATCACCTACATTACAAGTTTTTTCTTTTTTATGTTATTAGCAATCCAGCCAACACACCAACGCCGGCGATAATTTTTCAACTTAAGTTTCCACAAAAAATATATTAGACTATGTTGACTTCTTCTGTCATTTCATGATAATATATTCTTGTCGCTGAAAAATAAGCGGTGAAGCTCAATTTATGGAGAGGTACCCAAGTGGTTGAAGGGAGCGGTCTTGAAAACCGCCAGACGTGTCAAAGCGTGCGTGGGTTCGAATCCCACCCTCTCCGCCACATAAAACCAACTCGCTATGGGTTGGTTTTATTATAAATACAGGCTATTTTTATCTAATATTTATCAATATGGAGTGTTGGCCGAGTCGGCTGAAGGCGCTCGCCTGCTAAGCGAGTATACGGTTTATACCGTATCGAGAGTTCGAATCTCTCACACTCCGCCATTTGTGCCCTTAGCTCAGCTGGATAGAGCGTTTGACTACGAATCAAAAGGTCGGGGGTTCGAATCCCTCAGGGCACGCCAATACTACAGCGCTTTTTTAAAGAGACTAATCAAGTCTTTCTTTAAAGAGGCGCTGTTTTTATGCAAATTGTAATTACATAAACCAAGCTTTATTTTATCGACAAAGCACATTACTATTAATTTAATATTTCTAATCAATGAACCGATTGAAGGGAGTAATCACCTTACATGATTTGACTGATACATCATTAGAGATTAAACCCGACAAACAAACTATGATGCTTCTATATATCAATAAGTAATATCTTTTTGCAAGAAAGTTCCCTGCTTAAGGTCATCATAAGCCTTCAGTAATTCATCCTTTGTATTCATTACAATCGGCCCTCCCCAAACAATAGGTTCATCTAACTGCATTGAACTTATATATAATACCTGGGCATTTTTATCTGCAGCTTTTATCTCGACATTGTCTCCTGCTGTAAGTTTTACCGCTGTCTTTTCTTTTATCAATTCCCCACCAATATAAGCATCTCCCAAAAGGGTAAAGACCATAACCGAGCGCTCTCTTTGTGTCGGTATAGCAATAGAAGTATTGGCGTCAATGTGTACATCATAATAATCTAATGGTAGATAGCTGCTTTTAAACCCTTTTTTATCTTCATACTCACCTGCAAGCAGTCTTATCTTTCCGTTCTCAAACGTGATTTCCTCAATTTCAGTGCTTTTAATGCTATGGTAAGCAGGGGCTACCATTTTATCTCTTGCCGGCAAATTCAACCATAATTGGACTCCAAGCATTCTTTCCGATGCTGGTAACTTTTCCTCATGCATAATACCAGAACCAGCGGTCATCCATTGGACTTCCCCATCGGCAATAGAATCTTCATTACCTAAGCTATCCTTGTGAATCATTTGCCCTCGATATATATAACTGACTGTTTCTATACCCCTATGAGGATGCAAAGGAAATCCCGCTGTATAATCATCAGGATTGGTGCTATCAAAAGAATCAAGCATTAGAATCGGATCAAATTCATGAACCGTTTCATTACCCAAAA
>Ga0265293_10001966_pt1 | contig 43128 bp, 39 predicted proteins | sample Munlanlewell138R_FD_192505 | JGI IMG/M metagenome (GOLD analysis project Ga0265293, IMG submission 192505) | Leachate microbial communities from a municipal landfill in Southern Ontario, Canada - Leachate well 138R | ecosystem: Engineered > Solid waste > Landfill > Unclassified | place: Canada...
AAGAGATTCCAGATAGTTGTGGAGAACCTCCAGCTCTTCCAAACCGGCGCGGGTAAACCAGTAACTCTGGGGCGCTTGCCCATCGGCGTTGTCACCAGCACCCTCTTCGGCAAAGGGATCGCCAAATGAAAATGGATCTTCATCGCCAAAATCATCTTCTTTAAAGGCATTAGCCTCAGTTTCAACGGCCTCGACAGCAAAGGGATCACCCTCCTCGCCGTAGGTAACATCCTTCTGCCATTCGCCATCCTCGGGTTCGACGTGCGCAGCTTTTTTGGTGATGATAATGTCGAGGGGCGTGGTACCCCCGAGGTTGGCGTCGATCACCGAGAGACCCTGGTAAATTTCAGTGCTCTCTCTGAAATAATCGATGAAGCGGTTATCCACCTGCAGTCTGCTGATTCCCACCAGCGAGGCCACTGCAATCACCAGGCTGAGAACAATCACGGTTTTGCCATGGCGTTCGGTAAAACGGGAAAAATACAGGGTGTGCGGCGTATCCTCGCTGGGGCGGTGGCGAACCGGCTTTTTACCCCACAGCAAAATACCGGCAGGAATCACCACAAACACCAGAATAAAAGCCAGAAAGAGGCCTATGGTCATCATCCAGCCAAAATCGATCACCGGGCGAATATTGCTCACCACCAGTGAAGCGAACGCCACCACAGTGGTGAGCATGGTGTAAAGGCAGGGTTTAGCCATGGACAGCACTGTCTCGCGCACCAGATCAATTTGCGGCCGCTCGGGAAAGCACCAGTGCAGTTCGCGGTAACGGACAACCAGGTGAATGGTCAGAGCCATGGAAACAACCAGCAGCACAGCAACAAAATTGGAGGAGATCACTGTCAACCGCCAATCGATCCAGCTCAGCCAGCCGAGCATGATCACCACTGCGAGAGCGCAGGAACCCAGAGGCAGCACAACCCAGCGCAGCTGGCGGAAAATAAACGCCAGCGCCAGCACAATAAATAGCAGAATACCCGCACCAAAAACCTTCATGTCGCTGGCGACATAGTCCACCATATCGGCGGTAATCATGGTGGCGCCGCCCAGGAACAACTCGGCGCGATCCCGGTAGTTATCCATCAGGCCGCGAATTTTCTGTACCCGCTGGTAACTTTTCGCAGCTGCCTCGGTGCGATAGTCGAGAAAGCGCTGGCTGACCTCTTCCAGTTCAATCTCTTCCTGGGGCGTCAACCCGGTTGTGATCTCTTTATTGCGCAGCGAATCCCTGTGCCTCACCAACTCCAGATACACGGAGTCACTGCTCAGGGTTGCAACAATACCGGTGGTCTGGCCATCGGGCCCTAAAATAAGGTCTTTATAAATAGGGGATGTCTGAAACTCTTTTTTCGCCTGCTGGCGATCCATGCCGGGGGTCAGCAGGGTGCGAGCTTCATTTTTCAAATCGCTGATGGCAATTTTGGGGCTGAACAATAGGGGCACATTGACGAGAGACTGAACATTGGTTACCCCTTCGATATTGCCCAAATCCTCGGTGAGCGCTTTGAGGGTAGCCAGGGACTCATCGGAAAAAAGATCCATCCCTTTTGGCTTGTAGGTCACAACGAGAATATCGCTGCTGCCGTAGCGCTGGCTCAGCTGGCGAAAATAATCGAGATCTTCATCGTACTCTAGGGTCAGGGAATCCGCAGAGGCATCGATCTTGAAATTGGGAAGACCCGCCATCATCGCCAGGGCAAGGACAATAACAGTGACCATCGTCAGCAACGGGTGTTGCAACACTGTTTTATCATATATTGTCATCAGCAGCTTGGTCATGGCGACCCTCTATAGATTAAAAGTCGCCTATTATGCGGAAACTGTTCCAGCGAGGCCAGTAACCTGGCCGTTTGTCGCTATCGTCATCGCCGGCAATACTATCAAGCCAATGGCAATTATATTGACCAATCACTGAAATGGCCTATGCTGTTTCTAAATGGTAACGGCCACAGCATCTGTTTTTACAACAACCCAGGATAACTACCATGCAATGCAATGTCGGCAACACAGACAGGATCCTTCGCCTGATCGCGGGATTGGTCATTATCACTCTTGGCATCATCTACCAAAGCTGGTGGGGTCTTCTCGGTATTATTCCCATGACAACGGCCACCCTGGGCTGGTGCCCCGCCTATATCCCCTTTGGTTTTTCGAGTTGCACCACAAAAAAATAAACCAAGTACCATTTTTAATTATTGAAGGCCTTTGCTGAAAGAACCTTGCATCACTCCCGACTCAGGGCTGGAGGTGGTTCCTCGCGGTGTTTTTTTACATACTCGACAGGTTTGGCACCGGCAAGAAGTCGAAATACATTGTCATACCATCGTCGATAAAACTATTATGTTAGGGAGACTCTGATTAATTCTGTTTTCGTCACTCCCGCGTCGGCGGGAGTCCAGAAAAATCAAGGGATTATAGATTCACACCGGCGCGGGAATGGCATTAATGAGAGTTTCCTTAGCTACAACAGACCATTTCGGCTCAATTTAAAGGCCACATAAAGCACGCCCCAACTCCGATGATATCTTTAATGGCCTCAAAAAAAACACTACCCGCCTGGGGCCTACTGATCGCAGGCCTTGTTGCCACGGTCTTTTTTAGCGGGCACACCAAAGAGCGCCTGGAAAATGATGCGGTAAACGACTTCGCTTTTATCAGCGATCAAATCACCATCAAAATTCGCGAGCGCCTGCAATCCTACGAGCTGATCCTGCGCGGCGGCACCGGCCTTTTTGCCGCCACTTCAGCGGTGGATCGTCAGCAATGGCGCACATTTGTCGAAAAAGTAGCAGCCGATAATCTGGTCCCCGGCGTTCAGGGCATAGGCTTTGCGCAGTTTATTCCTCTCAACCAACTCGATGCCCACATTGCCGCCGTCCGCGCCGAAGGCTTTCCCGATTACCGAATTTATCCTGAAGGGGATAGGGATTTTTATACCTCCATCGTTTATCTTGAACCCTTTGCCGGGCGCAACCTGCGGGCATTTGGTTACGACATGTACTCCGAACCTGTGCGCAGTCAGGCCATGGATCAGGCCAGAGATAGCGGCGCGATGGTACTGTCGGGCAAAGTCAGGCTGGTACAGGAGACAGACACAGACGTTCAAGCGGGGGTTCTGATGTATGTGCCTGTCTATGACAGCAATGCCCTCCTCGACACCCTGGAACAGCGCCGAGCCGCACTTGTTGGCTGGGTCTATAGCCCCTACCGCATGAAAGACCTGATGACCGGCGTCCTTCGCGATTGGCAAAATAAGAAGGGCTGGCTTTTTGATTTACATATTTACGACGGCAATAGCGCCAAACCTGAGTCTCTGTTGTTTGATAGTGTTGCCGACGAGCACCACAGGGCAAACTCACCTTTTTTTCAGGAACGACTGATCGACTTCGGCGGGCGCCGCTGGTTGCTGACCTTTGATCCTCACCCCTCAGCCATCGCTGTCAACTACACGGAATACTGGTCTGAACTCACTGGCGGAACCGCCATTAGCCTGCTGCTGTTCGGTCTTTTACTCTCATTATTGAATACTCAACGCCGCGCCGAAGATATCGCCACACAGCTGACAGCGGATATTCGCGCGCAAAAAAATCGCCTCAAAGAAAGCGAGCTGCGCTGGAAATTTGCCATTGAAGGCTCTGGAGACGGCCTCTGGGACTGGAATGTCGCCGAGAGCACCGTCTTTTTCGCCGCCAGATGGAAAGAGATGCTCGGCTTTGCCGACAGCGACATCGGCAATTCCCTCGCTGAATGGGAAACTCGCATTCACCCTGACGACAAAGGGTCAGTGATGTCGGCAGTTCAGGACTGTCTCGATGGCAAAACGCCCCTCTACAGCAGCGAACACCGGGTTCTGTGCAAGGACGGCAGCTACAAATGGATTCTCGACCGGGGCATGGTCGTCAGCAGAGATGAAAACGGCAAACCTCTGCGCATGATCGGCACCCACACCGACATAATGGCAACAAAACTGCTGGAAATTTCCCTGAAAAACAGTCGCGCCGAATTGGAAGAAGCCCAGCGGATTGCCCAGGTGGGCAGCTGGACACTGGATCTGGCAACCAATGAGGTTACCTGGTCAACAGAGCTCTATCGCATTATGGGTCTGGATCCCGGCACCAGGCCGCCCACATTTGTCGAACACGACAAATTGATTGCCAAGGACAGCCTCGATAAAACCAAAGCGTTGATAGCCCAAACCCTGGAAAACGGCCAGCCGTACCAGATTGAGAATGAAGTTATTCGCAATGACGGTTCCCGTGGCTGGCTGTTATCACGGGGTGAAGCCATCTACGACAACGGCAGCCACCGTGTTATCGGCCTGCGCGGCACCTCAATGGATATCACCGAACGCAGACAACAAATGCTGCGTATCGAGGAATTGAGCCGCCTCTACGCGGCACTAAGTGCCTGTAATTCGGCGATTATCCACTGCACCAGCCAGGGGGAGTTGTTTACTGCAATCTGCAGAATTGTGGTTGACCTGGGCGGAATGACGATGGCCTGGATTGGCCTAGTGGATAGCGCCACCCAGGCAGTGATTCCTGTTGCATCCTATGGCAAGGGCACAGATTATCTCGACGGTATTGAGATTTCCATCAACCCCAATGATCCCCGCGGCAAAGGCCCTACAGGTACCTGTATTCGCGAAAACCGTCCGTTCTGGCTGAACGACTTTGGCGGTGCAGACATCACTCAACCCTGGCACCAAAAAGCCAAAAAACAGCAATGGATCGCATCCGCATCACTGCCAATTTCACTGAAAAATAACGTCATTGGCGCCCTGACTTTCTACAGTGATAAGGGCAGCTGGGATAACAAAGAAATACACAGCCTGCTGGAAGAAATGGCCGGGGACATCAGCTTTGCCCTCGACAAGTTGCACAGCGAAACCGAGGCCAAATCTCTGCAAGGGAGCTTGCTGGAAGCTGAGCAGCGTTTCCGCACCCTGGTCGAACAATCCATCGTCGGCGCCTATATCATTCAGGACAACAAAGTCGTCTATGCCAATCCGCGCGCACTGAATATTCTTGGCTACAGCAATGGCGATAGCCTGACTGGTGTCGAGCCTCTGGCGCTCATTTGCTCCAAAGACCAGGAACTCTTTAGCACAGAAATCAACAAACTCGCACGGGGCGAGATTGAAAAGCTCGAGCTGGTGTTCAGCGCCATACGCAAAGACGGCGCCATTATTGACGTGAGCACCAACAGCGCCCTGGCAACCTATCAGTCGCGCCCTGCCATTATCGGTCTGCTTCAAGATATGTCGGATCGCAAGGTGGCGGAAGATCAGATCAGGCGCTATGCCAAACAACTGGAGCACACGTTTATTCAAACCGTGGCGCTTGCCACTACCCTCAGTGAAATGCGCGACCCCTACACCGCTGGCCACGAGCAGCGGGTGGCGGATATTGCCGTTGCCATTGGCCGCGAAATGGGGCTGAGTGAAGATCGACTCGAAGGCTTAAGGGTGGGCGGCTATCTCCACGACGTTGGCAAAATGTCGGTGCCTGTGGAAATTCTCACCAAGCCGACAAAACTCAGCACCAATGAGTATCTGTTGATCAAGGAGCACGCCCAAGCGGGTTACAACGTCCTCAAAAATGTCGACTTCCCCTGGCCGGTGGCGCTTATCGCCCTTCAGCATCACGAGCGCATCGATGGCAGCGGCTATCCCCAGGGGCTCAAGGGCGACGAGATCATTCTCGAAGCCCGCATTACCGCAGTGGCCGATGTGGTCGAATCCATGGCCTCCCACCGCCCTTATAGAGCCGCCCTGGGGGTGGACAAGGCACTGGCGGAAATTGAACGGGGACAGGGCACAGACTACGACGCAGAGGTCGTGTCCGCGTGCCTGCGCCTGTTTCGTGAAAAAGGTTATGTTCCCGGCAACGAACTGTTGTGACCTGTTGCGCAATGAGCTTAAGGAAACTCTGACTCATGTCATTATCGCGCCGGGGCGAATCTATAATTCCTTGATTTTTCTGGACTCCCGCCGACGCGGGAGTGACGAAAGCAGAATTAATCAGAGCTTCCTTAAAAATTACCCTGCCTCGCGCCGCGCCTGGGCACGCCTGGTACTCAACCAGCCTATCAGTGACAACAGCGCCAGCCCAGTGCCAATCAGCAAAATACCGCCAATTTCCAGGATTTTGAACTCTTCGCCAAAAATCAGGCGCGAAGAGACAATCGCGACAACGGGAATACCCAGCACTGACAGACTGGCCTCCCAGGCGGGCACCCGGTCGAGAATATAGAGCCACAACCACCAGGCAACCGCCATGGTAATCAGCGACATATAGAGGATGATCGCCATATAGGACAGCGTCCAGTTGACGTCGGGCTCCGGCAGAATCCAGCTCAAGGGCGTCATGACAACGGCGGCAACAATAAACTGCCAGGTGGCCAGCCCCAGGGTGTCGACGGTTTTGCTGGTTTGCAGGCGCTTGGTAAGAATGGTCGCCACCGCCCAACAGATGGCGGAGACAATGGAGAGAAACTCACTGAACACACTCACATGGGGTTGCCAGGGGGCAATGATGAGCATCAAGCCTGTCAGGGTAAAAATGGCCGCCAGCCACTGGGCGCCATAAATTCGCTCCCCCAGAACGGGCCAGGCCATCAACAGGGTCCAGATCGGCATGGTAAAAACCAGCACCGCGGTTTTGCCTGCGCCCGCCTCCACCATGGCCCATGTCTGAAATACCATAAACCCCGCCTGCAGCAACCCGATGGCAAAGATGGTTCCCGGCGCTTTCAATCGCAGGGAGCGCCCCATTAGCCTGGCCACAACCAGCAGCGCCAGAGCGCCGCCAATGCTGCGATGGGCGGTAAACGCAAAGGGTGCCGAATAAACCAGACTGAGCTTGGTGACGACCCAACTGAAACCCCAAATCAGGGTCAGGGCAAACAGCGCCATTAACGGCAGCAAGCGAACCATCATCGGCGACAAAAAACTGGGCGGCAAGGCAATGATCCTTATAAAAAGAGAGGCGCGTATCGGCGGATTTTCTTGTTCTTGACAGGGTTACACTGGCGGCTCGGCCAAGGGTGGCACTTTCCGCGCCCCATTACCCCGGCAATCCTGACTGCCGAATGAACAAGACCGCTGCTGAACATAATTCAGTTTTACAGCGGGCTCCGGGGCAATGTAACTGAGCAGCGGAGCAACTTCAAGATGGAGTTTGGCTGTGCCGAATTTCACCCATACCGTTTCGTTTATAGCCGGGCATCACAGATTAACCAAAAAATAGATGGCAACTGCGGCCACAGCGAAACTGATGACCCCTCGCCACCAAGACGCGAAAACCAATGGCTCGCCCTCTTCGCCTAAAAGAGAACCGTGTTTTTTGCCTGTTATCATCGCGCCAATCAGATTGCGGCCACGGCAAAGGTAATAAAGTACTGCCGCGATATGAATCAGAATCAGCACCTGCAACAACGAAAAAAACTGTTCATGGCGTTCTGACAGGGCTGCGGAGGTACTCGACGAGACCAGGTGGACAAGGGGACCTTCAAAGAAAAAATCATCTGCAGAAAACAGCCCGGTTAACCCCTGCGCCAACAACAGCGCCAGCAGCGCCACCACCATCAGCGCGCCCACCGGGTTGTGGCCGCGGGTTTCGGGGACACGGCCTTTGGCCAATTCGCAGACTTCCGCTTTAATTCGAGGTGCGCCGCGCAGAAAACTCGAAAATCTTGCGGTGGTGGAACCCCAGAAACCCCAGAGAATTCGAAACAGCGCGAGGACAAGCACCGCCTGGCCAAGTAGAGCGTGAATATCCATATTGGTGAGGTAAAGGGATGTTCTGCCAAAGAGCGCTTCTGGCACGGGCAGAGCAATATCGAGACCACCGAATTCACCGCTGATCCAGAGCAGGGTCACCAGAATCACCAGTGCCCAGTGAAACAGGCGCACGGGCAGATCCCACACCCGTTGGGGCGAATAAGATTTCACGATGTTATTCCAGTATCAATAAAAAACGCCCGTAAACATCAATGTTCTTTAACGAAGTCGTCATGACAGCCCTTGCAGGATTTGCCCACATCCCCCAGCGCCGCGCCAATGGCCGCCTGATCGCCGCTGGCAGCAGCCACCGCCAGCGCCTTGGAGGTTTTTTCGAGGTTTAACGCCGCCTTTTCAAAGGTTGGCCAGTCTTTCCAGATTTCCGGCAGAGCTTCACTTTTATCGGTCATGGCCTCGGTTTTAAAGACCGGAATAACTCTTGGCGCAGCCGCAGCCAGCCCGTCAGCGTGATAACCGAGATCCTCGACGAAAGGAACCTCTCCCTTGACAATGGCCACCAGAGATCCCATATGGCCGCCGAGCACCGACATGTGGTTTTTGCGGTACTCAACGTTTTCCTTGTCACCGGCAGTGGCAATACCGGCCACAAACAGCAGGGTTGCTGCAGCCAGCGAAGATTGGCGAAAAGCGGTTTTTAATGCCATAAGTCCTCTCCATTTAAAAATTGATGTTACCTGGGCTCATCGAAAACAGGCTTGCAGATATTAGGGAAGCCCTGATTAATGTCATTCCCGCGCAGGCGGAATCTATAATTGGTTGATTTTTCTGGACTCCCGCCGACACGGGAGTGACGAAAACAGAATTAATCAGAGTCTCCTTAATAATTCAGGTCAGATATTACCTGCTGAGTTACAGCAGCACAGCCACTTTACACAGATTTACGCCGCGACTAAATCCTGGCGTTATCTCAGTGGGCTGTGGTTTACTTTATGGCGAACAGGTCAGTGACAAAATAACCATGTGGGAACTTGCCGGAGTGATTGTTGTGGTCGTCATGCTGGCAGGCATCGTGCTCGGCTGGGTCGCCTATTTTCGCGTCAAATCCCTGGAGCGGCAACTCGACGAATTAAAACAGCATCTTGGCAACAGCAGCACTGCCACAGCGGGAATCACCGCTTCCTCCAACCCCCAGGAACATGGCCGCAGCATTAGCGAGACACACCGCCGTAGCAGTGAGGGGGAATCTGCCGAACCGGCGAGCGCCCCCGATATTTTTCCTGAATTGCCTGATCTCGACGATTTATCACCCACAGCACACCCAGAGCAATCTGGCGACAGGCTGTTGTTATCAGCGGAAACCTCGCCTGGATTGCTAAGTCAATGGCGCAACCAATGGATGATCTGGCTCGGTGGGCTGTGCGTCGCCCTCGCCGGCATTTTTATGGTGCGTTACAGCATCGAACAGGGACTGTTAAGCCCAGGGGCAAGAATTGGACTGGCGCTGGCAACCGGTATTGCCTTTCATATTGGCGCCGAATGGCTGCGCCGCCGTCGCGGCAGCCATCAGACCTTTGCCGCGCTGGCGGGAGGCGCCAGCATTACCCTTTACGCCGCGCTGCTGGCCAGCCTGCACCTGTATCAATTATTAAATGCCAATCTGGTATTCCTGCTGCTGGCGCTGGTGTCCCTGGCAACCATGGCGCTGGCGTTGCGCCAGGGGCCGATTCTCGCTGCCATGGGTATTTTAGGGGGCTATGCCGTGCCCATTCTGGTGTCTACCGGCAGCAACAATGTGGTTGCGGCCATGGTGTACGCAGTGATTATTTTTGCCTCGGGCTTGCTGCTGCTCCGCTATGTGTTTCGTGCCTGGTTATTCTGGGGACTGATCGCCGGGGTCGCTGGCTGGTGGCTAGCGTCGATGACCAGTTCTCAGGCCGACAACGTCCAGGGGCTGTATTTGACTCTTGCCTGCTACCTGCTGCTGGCTATTCCCGACTTTGACTGGCTGCTGGGAAAGAAGCCATTAGAGAAAGAAGAACCTTTAGCGAATAAGGAGCCTTCAGAAAAAATCGCAACAGGCGCGGGCAAAAACCGGATTCAAACCGCTCTTGTTGTCCTTATCCTGGCCTGGGGTGTCTCCATCAGTCACCAGGGCGCAAGCACTCTGCAATCCTGGCAGGCCACCGTTCACTGGGGCACTTTGATTTTGATTATTGGCCTTGGTGTCGGCCGCGAGTCCATGTTCAGAGACCAGGGACTCAAAAACCAGGGGGCAAAACCCCTGCCCTGGATCAGCCTGCTGACACTGATTGCCGCTGTGGTGATTTCACGGCTTGAAGGTTCTTTCGGCAATGGCATTGTCCTGATCTCCCTGGGTGACGAACATGCTGCGGGGTTTCAGGGTTTTATTCTGCAAATTGCTCTGCTATACGCTTTTATCAGCTTTGTTGCCCTGAAAACCAGAGGCTTTTGCCACTTTCGGGCATCTCTGGCGCTGCTGTCTCCCCTGCTTTTGCTCGCCCTGGTTTATGTGCTCACCGGGGATCTGTCCGGCTCCTGGCAGTGGAGCCTGGCAACCATCAGCTTCGGGGTCGGTTATCTTGGCGTCGCCAGTTTTAAACTGCAAAAATCCAGCGACAGCGCCTGGCCGCTGTGGCTTATTCTCGGTGGCCATATGGCCTATTCCCTGGCGGTGGCCATGTATTTCCGCGAGGCCGGGCTGACCCTGGCGCTGGCGGCGCAACTCATTACCCTGGCGTGGTTGATACGAAAATACAGCTTGCCGTGGCTGCCATGGCTGGTCAAGGCGGTGCTGGCAATTGTGGTGGCGCGGCTGAGTTTGAACCCCTGGTTGGCAAGCTATTCGGCGGATATTCACTGGTCGCTGTGGATCTACGGCGGCAGTACCCTGTGCTGTTTTATCGCCAGCCGGGTTATTGCCGGTAACAACAGACTCCAACCCTGGCTGGCGGCGGCAACGGCGCATCTGCTGGTGCTCACCCTCGGGGCGGAAGTGCGTTACTGGCTCTACGATGGCGACATTTTCACTGCCCACTACAGCCTTAAGGAGTCCGCCATCAATAGCTGCCTGTGGGCGGCCATGGGGCTTAGCTATCACTACAGATCAGGTTTCAGCGCCAATCTCAAACCCATCTATAGCTGGGCTGCAGCGATTCTGTTAACACTGGCATTGCTCAGTTACGGGCTTGCCGCCACTGTGTTAAACCCCCTGTGGCATGTTGCGACCATTTCGCCGCGCCCGCTGTTCAATCTACTCCTGCTGGCCTACGGCTTGCCGATTATTCTGGCGCTGCTGGTACACAGATACTATCTCGTGGCTGTGAGACAGTTGGCGGGCATTGTCGCCGCCGCTGGTTTGCTGCTGTTTGTCAGCCTGGAAATTCGCCACCTCTGGCAGGGGGAATTAAGTCTTTTCGCCATCACCAGCAACGGCGAGCTCTACACCTACTCCATTGTCTGGCTGTTGATGGCGGTTGCCGCCGTTGTTATTGGCACCATCTGGCGCAGAAGCGGCATTAGTAAGGGCGGCTTTTTGTTGCTCGCCATGGTTATTGCGAAAATTTTTGTTGTCGATATGGCCGACCTGGAAGGACTCCTCAGAGTGGCGTCTTTTATGGGGCTGGGGCTGTCCCTGCTGGGGCTGGCCTATTTGCGCTCAAAACTCACCGCCATTCCAGCGCTGAACCCTACTCAGAAAAACCCCACACAGGAAACAATCGCAAAATGACCGACTTATTCGCCGCAAAATCTGCAGACTTCGACCAAAATCCTTTTGTCGCCCAGCTGTCCGCTGCTGTTGGCAAGGCAGTGCTAGCCAATATTGATTTGAAGGCAACCATGGCTGTCCTTGATTTTGGCGCTGGCACAGGGCTCATCAGTAGCCAGCTTGCCCCCCATGTAGGGCGCATTGTCGCCGTGGATATTTCACCCGCCATGCTGGACAAGCTGGTGGCAAAGCCCGGTCTTAAAGACAAGGTTGTCACCTGTTGCCAGGATTTGCTTATCCAGCCACTCACAGAAAAATTTGATGTTGTTGTCAGCGCCATGGCCATGCACCATATCGAAGACACCAGACAATTAATAACCACCCTGAGCGCGCACCTCAAACCCGGCGGTCAGATTGCCCTGGCGGATCTCGACAGCGAAGATGGCAGTTTTCACCCTGTCGATACTGGCGGTGTTTTCCACCATGGCTTCGACCGCGATCAACTGGCTGCCCTGCTCACCACTGCGGGTTTTCGCGACATCCATTTTTGTACTGCCCACAACGCCGAGCGCGACAACGGTGTTTTCCCGGTTTTTTTGGTCACCGCCAAATGGCACTGATCGACTCGTGCGGGGTTGCCATTTAGCCCTGCATAAAACACTGGCACAGGCATTGCATTTGGTTTTAGGCACCAAGGGAGAAATTGCAGACTCAGGGATTTTGTTCTCGACTGTCAGGCGCTGGGTGCACTCATTCTTAAAAAATGCGCGCATTTGGGCATTTTTCTCTATTCAACGCCTGCTTATGGGCATTTTTTTGCCCCAATTTGGCCATTAAAGAGCTGCCGAGAACACCTCCACTATCTGCACAGGGTTTCTCTCCATCACTTCTTACTGTTGTATTTCCTAATGGCGGGAAAAGGCGGATCAATGGCGACGACTCAATTTACCAAAGAAATGGTGGATCTGCTCACCAAAATTAAAAAGCACCTCCGCGAAAAATACGACATCAGCATCGCATTTGCAGACCCTCTTCTTCTCGACAAACTGGCAGAATTGCGCAACCTCAAAGACCCTTTATTACAGAGTATGATTCGCTATCTGATGGCGCTGGCGGGAGGTGGCTGGACGGCAAAATACGAGGGCACTGTCGTCGAAGAACCGCCTCAGCCGACAAGAATTGAACCAACACTCAAAGGCGCCAAAAAACTCTTCGGCCTCTATCGCGGGCATTCGGGGGAAATATCAAAAATTAACACTGACAGCGATAATGAAGTACCTGCAGCCATGGAAACCGCCGCACCGGAAAAGAAAAAGCCGACGCGCTATTATCGCGGCCAGCCCATCTATGATTAAAAATCCCGGCAATTGGCAGGCAGTTATTTATGGTAGGGATGACCCGCGTTCAACGTCCAGGCCCGGTAAAGCTGTTCCATCAGCAAAATTCTCACCAGGGGATGGGGCAGGGTCAACGGCGACAATGACCAGGCCTGGTCGGCGCGACTGAGGCATTGGGGCGCCAGGCCGTCAGGGCCACCGATCAACAGATTGTAATTGCGACCGCTTTCCTGCCAACCCCGCAGCTGCTGCGCCAGTTTTTCTGTACTCCAGGGTTTGCCGAGCACATCCAGCGCCACCACGCCGTCGCCGGAACCTATGGCTTTAAGCATCGCTTCGCCTTCCTTTGCCATGGCTTTTTCCACAGGCTGACTCTTGCCTCGCTGCCCCAAGGGCAACTCGACCAGCTCTACCCGCAATTCCGGCGGCATGCGCTTGGCGTATTCATTGAAGCCGTCGCTGACCCAGGGGGGCATGCGGGTGCCAACGGCAAGAATTCGCAAGCGCACCGGATTTTACCTGTTACCTGCGTTTAACATCGTCTGGCCTGATAGACCAGAGTTTTTCAAGCTCATAAAAGGCGCGGGTTTCCGGCAGCATCACATGAACCACCACATCGCCGAGATCCACCAGCACCCATTCCGAACCTTCCATGCCTTCGACGCCGATGGGCTGGAAACCGGCTTTTTTGCTCTGCTCTATAACATTGTCTGCCAACGCTTTAACCTGGCGGCTGGAGTTGCCGCTGGCAACCACCAGTGTGTCCATGACGTCCGTCAGTTTGGTGACGTCGAGAACAGCGATATTCAGGCCTTTAATATCTTCCAGGGCGTTTATAACAATGTCTGTGAGGGTTTTGCTCATCGGATCTCCCGCGGGATGCGTCTAATAATGTCAGTTAACAATCAGGATTGTACATAAAGCCGGTGGCTGTGAATGTAATCAATCACAGCGTCCGGTGTCAGGTAGCGAATGGATTCATTTTTTTTAAGTTTGTCGCGAAGCGCCGTGGCGGCGACAGGCAGCAATGTCATTTCATCAACAAAAATATAGCCTGCGGGCTTGGTCAATAATTCGGCAGCGTCAAAAACCCGGTGGCCGGACGCCCACTCCGCCACTTCACCCTGGGTTGGCATTGCCCAGCCTGGGCGGGCGACAACCACAAGATGACAAACCTGAAGGAACTCCCGCCAGCGATGCCAGGTGGCGAAATGAATCAGGGAGTCCATCCCCATACAGAAACAGAGGGGTTCGTCATTGCCAAGTTCTGCCCGCAGTTGCTCAAGGGTATCCATGCTGTAGGAAAATCCCGGCCGCGCTATTTCCCGATTATCCACCACAAGCCCTGGCTCCCCGCGAATGGCCAGCTCCACCATGGCCAACCGCTGATTGGCAGGCGTCATAGGCGTCTCGCGATGGGGAGGGTCGCCGCAGGGAATCAACAGCATGCGATCCAGGCGGAGAAACTCCCGCAGCTCCACCGCCGTGCGCAAATGGCCGATATGAACGGGATCAAAGGTGCCGCCGAAGATGCCGGTGGCCACGGTCAGCTCCGCACCTCACCATTGCCCAGCACAATCCACTTTTGACTGGTAAGCCCATCCAGACCCACCGGGCCGCGGGCGTGGATTTTGTCGGTGGAAATGCCGATTTCCGCCCCCAGGCCGTATTCAAAACCGTCGGCAAAGCGGGTGGAGGCATTAACCATCACCGAGCTGGAATCCACTTCCGTCAAAAAGCGGCGGGCGCGGCTGTAATTTTCAGAGACGATCGCCTCCGTATGGCCGGAGCTGTAACCATTGATATGGTCGATGGCCTCGTCCAACCCGGCCACCACTTTAATGGCGAGAATGGGCGCCAGATATTCCGTGCTCCAGTCGCTTTCCGTTGCCGCCTTGCAGGCAATGATGGCGGCGGTTTTAGGGCACCCCCGCAGTTCCACACCTTTTTCGCCATAGGCGGCGGCGAGGCGCGGCAAAATCTCCCGGGCAACGGCTTCTGCAACCACCAGGGTTTCCATGGCGTTGCAGACACCGTAGCGGTGGGTCTTGGCGTTGACGGCAATGGCAAAGGCCTTGTCGAGGTCGGCTTCGTCGTCAATATAAACATGGCAGTTGCCATCCAAGTGCTTGATCACCGGCACCCTGGCGTCGCGGCTGATGCGCTCGATCAAGCCCTTGCCACCCCGTGGCACAATGACATCGACAAATTCCGGCATGGTAATCAACTCTCCCACTGCAGCGCGATCGGTGGTCTCGATCACCTGGACAGCAGTTTCCGGCAGCCCGGCCACCGCCAAACCCTGGCGAATACAGGCGGCGATGGCCTGGTTGGAATGAATGGCTTCGGAGCCGCCGCGCAAAATGGTGGCGTTGCCGGATTTGAGACAGAGACTGGCGGCGTCGATGGTGACATTGGGGCGGGACTCATAAATGATACCCACCACCCCCAGGGGCACGCGCATTTTGCCCACCTGAATACCGCTGGGGCGGTAGCGAAGCTCGCTGATTTCGCCGACGGGATCAGCCAGGGCGGCAACCTGGTGCAAACCTTCGATCATATTGTCGACGCGGGCGCCATGGATTTCGAGGCGCTCGAGAAGCGCCGAATCGAGACTCTTGACCCGTCCGGCCTCCATATCGCGACCGTTGGCAGTCAGCAGGGCGTCGCGGCTTTTGTCAAGGGCGTCGGCGGTGGCCAGCAGCGCCCTGTTTTTGACACCAGTACCGGCGCTGGCAATCTGTCGGGAAGCAGCTCTGGCGTTGCGCCCCAGAGCGGCCATGTAAGCATTAATATCCATGGGCTATCGCAATCGTTGGCAAAAGGGGCACATTATAGCCGCCGCCTGTGGCAATGGCACTGATCTGGCGATTAATTGCCATTATGGACGATCGCCGTCATCCAGGCCTTCCACCAGCCTGGCGATGCCATGGCGTATCAATTCCAGGCGGATACGGGGATCAGACTCGCCGAGCACCGCCATTTTGGCCTTCAGCGACAGGGGCAACAATGTCGCCAGCCGCCAGCCCAGGGTTGTCACATCCAGGGGCTGATCGACAAAAAGACTCTTGATGCGCAGCCCCGCCTCCAGCTCTTCGAGGAGTTGCTCCAGATCCATAGCGTCGTCGCCCAGCCTGATCTGTGGCTCCGGCGCCAAAATATCCGCTTCGGCAACAATCAGACCGTCACCCTTGACCTCGCTGCCGTAAATTCGCACTCGGCAATTTCCGCAGATGGTAATCGCCAACAGGCCATCCTGCTGTTGATCCCAATCGATGATCGACACCAGGGTTCCCCAGTGATAAAACTCGGGAACCTCACCAACCTCAAGACCGCGAATAATGGGCGTCATGGCAAAAGAGGTTTGATTGCGCACAGACTCCCTCACCAGATTCAGGTAGCGCTGCTCGAAAATTCGCAGTTTGGTATTCACTCCGGGAAATACCACCTGGCCGAGGGGGAAGAGCGGCAGCGTTGTCAGTTGCACGGCGTCGGGCAAGATAAACTCCCTATGGAAACACGGCTAAAACCAGCTGCCCGAGGAACCGGAATGAATCACTCCAGTCCAAGGGCTATACTGCAACCATGATAGCAAGAGTTGGTTCCAATGAAACCGTTAAAGCTGATCCGCCGCCCTAGTGAAAAGCTCCCGAGCGTTGGTTTGCACCTGATCGCCATTCTCGCTCTTGCCCTTGCGCTACAGGCCAGCGCCGCCACCGTCTACAAGTACAGGGATGAAAATGGCGCCATCACCTACAGTGACAGCCCACCGACCCACACCGATGATTACGAAATCATAGAGATACAGAGCAGCGAACCCAGTGACCCCCAAGCCCATCAACAAATGCTGGAGCAAATGGCCAAAACCAGCGACCGCCTTCAGGCCGATCGCCGCCAGCGGGAAGAAGATAGGCAAAAAACTGCACAATCAAGAAGTTCAGCGCCTCCCTACTATCCAGCAACCGCGCAGCCAGAACCCGATTACTACCCTGGCTACCCTTTCCTCCGCCGCAATTATCACCGCACATCCCGGCCTCCCTACCGAAACGAGCGGGAAACAGTCCGCCCAGACAATCCCCTGGATCGCGTCAGAACACCGCTGAAAATCCCCTCCTATGGCACTGGCGAAAACTTCAGGCAGCGACATGGCGTGGAAAACTGAGTGCCGTCAAACGCTGCTTCCAAAACCGGGATATGACATTTTCACTGCAGAACGCCGTTAAACCGCTACCAGTGACCACCCACAAAGCAATACTGCCAGTGCGGTAATACCCACGATCAGGTTCATGGGCAAACCTATGCGGAGAAAATCCGTGAATTTATAGCCACCGGGACCGTAGACCATCAGGTTGGTCTGATAACCCAGGGGCGTGGCAAAGCTGGCGGACGCCGCAAGCATAATCGCAAACACAAACGGCTCATTATTGAGGCCGGCTTTCTCGGTAATTTCCAACACAATCGGCAGCATGACAATGGCCGCCGCATTGTTGGTAATAATTTCCGTCAGAATCGAGACTGTGATGTACGACAACACCAGCATCAGCCAAGGTGTGCCACCACTGAGAAAGACGATATTTTCCGCTATGTAGGTGGCGGCACCGGTTTTCTGCAAAGCCGCCCCCAGGGCAAACGAGGCGCCGATGGTAATCAACACACTGAGGTCAATACTTTTTTCCGCCTGACTGGCAGAGCAGCACCCGGTAACCAGCATCAAACCGGCGCCAATCAGGGACGCGTTGAGCATACTGATCACCTCAAAACCCGCCAGCACAACCACGGTGAGCAGTATGCCCCAGGCGAGATAGGCGCGTTCGTGTCTTGGCGGCTCTTCATCGAGATCGTTAACTAACAGAAAATCCTTGTTATAGCGCTGGCGGGTCACAAACGCGGGGCGAGCCTCCATCAACAGGGTATCGCCCGCTTCAAGCTTGATGGTACCGAGATTGCCCTTTACCCGCTCGCCATTTCTGGCAACGGCGAGAATAGCGGCGCCGTAGCGGTCGCGAAAACGGGCATCGCGAATGGCCTGACCAACGGCATCACAGTGGGGTGACACCACCGCCTCCACCAGGCGGCGCTCCGCCCTGTCTGCAGACAAATTGACAGCTTCGCCGTTTTCCGGTGAGGGAATAATGCCCTTGATACGCAACAGGTCGGAAATGGCTTCTGTATCCCCGGCAAACACCAGACGATCGCCGCCCTTGAGGTGCTCTTCGGAAGACACCGCAGTGACAATGGAACCCTCGCGGTCAATTTCCACCAGGTAAACCCGCTTCAAATTTCTGAGACCCGCACCTTCCACAGTCTTGCCCACCAAGGGTCCCAAGGGATCCACAGACACCTCAAGGGTAAACTCGCGCAAATTGGCAAAGGCCTTATTGTCGCGGCGATCGGGCAGCAAACGGGGCGCCGCCAGCCAGATAAACAAACAGCCGACAATAGCCACGGGCAAGCCAATCAGGGTGATCGAAAATAGGGAAAAACCCGCCTCGCCGGTAATGCTCTGATACTGGCCATTAACGACAAGGTTGGTGCTGGTGCCAATCATCGTCAGAGTGCCGCCGAGAATGGCGCTGTAGCTGAGGGGAATCATCAATTTGGAGGGCGCAATATTGATCTTGCGCGACCAGGCGTGAATGGCGGGAATCATGGTTGCCACCACAGGGGTATTATTGAGAAAGCCACTGAGCAACACTACAGGCGCAAAAATGCGCGGCAGCGCCGTTCTCACCGTGCGCGGATTGCCAAGGACTCCATGCACCAGCAGATCCACGCCCCCCGAGGCATGAATACCCGTGGCCACCACATACATGGCGGCCACCGTAATAAGCCCCGAATTACTGAACCCTGCAAAGGCCTCACCGGCCGTGAGAATGCCGAGCACACTGAGAATGGCAAGGGCGCCCATCATCACCACATGGGAGCTTAATCGGGTCAATATCAATGTTGCCAGCACCGTCAAAGTGAGCGCCAGCGTTATCCAGCCCTGCCAATCCATAAATTCTCCAGCCCCTGTAAACGGACATTATTTTCAGGTGGCAAGATTAACGCCTATTCAAAATACTCAAAAGGACTAAATAAAACTATACATAGCAATAAATGGAATAAGAAACCCGCTACTAACCTCAGGGCACAACCACGCCTGCGCCGGTAAAACGCCCGGCACGCAGATCATTCAATGCCTGATTTGCCTCCTCAAGGGGGTATAGGGTGACCGAGGTTTTTACCGGAATTTTCGCCGCCAGCGGCAGAAATTCCTCGCCGTCGCGCCGGGTCAGATTGGCCACAGAACAAAGCTGGCGCTCGCCCCAGAGAATGTCGTAGGGAAAAGACGGAATAGCCGACATATGAATTCCGGCACAAACCACAGTGCCGCCCTTGCGCACCGCCTTCAGCGCCTGGGGCACCAGTTCACCGGCGGGGGCAAAAATAATGGCGCCATCCAGCGGTACTGGCGGCGGCTGCGACGAATCCCCCGCCCAGACAGCCCCCAGCGACAAGGCAAAGTTCTGGGCTTCCGCATCCCCCTTGCGGGTAAAGGCATACACCTGCTGGCCAAAATGGCGCGCCAACTGAATGAGAATATGGGCGGCGGCGCCGAAACCGTACAACCCCAGGGTTCGCGACGACGCCACCAGCCGGTAAGCCCGGTAACCGATCAAGCCTGCGCACAACAGCGGCGCAGCCTGCTCATCGCCGTAGCCTGCAGGGATAGGAAAACAATAGGCCTCATTGGCGACCATGTACTCGGCAAAACCGCCATTGATCTGGTAGCCGGTATAAAGGGCATGGTCGCAGAGATTTTCCCTGCCCTGGCTGCAAAACCAGCAGTGGCCGCAACTGCCCCCCAGCCAGGGCACCCCCAGACGCTGACCCATGGCAAAGGATGTCACGCCCTCCCCCAGCTTTTCCACCACTCCCACAACCTGGTGACCGGGAATAACCGGCAGCCTGGGCTCTTTGAGATCCCCGTCCACCACATGGAGATCGGTTCGGCAAATACCGCAGGCCTTGACCCGCAACAGAATCTGCCCGGCCTTGGCTTCAGGGATGGGAATATCACGCAGCACCAGGGGCGAACCCTGTTGCTCAAACAGCATAGCGCGCATCGGTATGACCATTGTATTGCTGGCGATGTTTTTATTATGGAGGGAAAACCGTATATTGAAAGCCTGATCGACATCGAGCCTCAGTGAATGAGCATTTATCGCGTCAATTTCTCAACGGCGGACAGCGACCACGAAGCGCAGACCAACGGCGAAACCCGTCTGCTTGAGGCACTGGCAAGCTCGGGACTACCCCTGCGCAAACCCTGCCGCAACGGCGTCTGCGGCCTCTGCCGCTGCAAACTGGTGACGGGGGAAATCACCTACCAATGGCGCCTTCCCCACGGGCTTTGGCAGAAAGACATCGAACAGGGCTATATTTTGCCCTGCATTGCCTATGTGCTCAGTGACCTGACACTGGCCGCGATTTCTTTGGAGCAGGGGTAAAATGAAGGGTGCAGAGGCAAAGACGTCTTGTAAAAGCCGTTTAAGACATGCATCTTTCAGCGTAGCCTGTTGATTAATCATCGAAGGCACGGTGACAGAGCAAAACGATTAGCATCCAATGCCTCAGCGATCAGGAAAATATTCAGTCGAAGTAATTTTCAACATCCATGGCTCGGTGGGGAATCCCAATGATATCAATCTCCTTTTCCCGAACCAGGTAGAAAATCAGGTGCTGACCTTGCGGAAAGCAATAGTAACCATCGGCAATATCAGTGCGGAGTTTACCCACCGCCGGCTGTTGGCACAGCCAGGCACACCGATTATGGATTTCTGTTATATAGACGTCAGCTTGCTCCACTCCCCACAGGCCGCGAGTGTAGAGCCACATGTTCCGCAGATCCCCTTTGGCTCTGAGGGTGAGATTAAACCGACTCACGAATTTGACTTGAATTCATCAAGCATCTCGTCGAGGGACTGATCGACAAATTGACCAGCGCGAGCTTGCCTGGCTCCTTCTGCCAAATGCCCCCTAAGAACTTCGAGCTTTGCTTTTCGATCTTCCAGGGTACGAAGGGCAGCCCGCACCACCTCACTGGCGCTACCGTACCGGCCACTGGCAACTTCTGCCTTGATGAACGATTCCCAATGCTCCCCTAGACTCAAGCTTGTTGTAGCCATAGCGATACCAACTATTCATTTTTGCGAAATATGAATATAGCCACTCTGCCACCAGCAGGCAAGTGCCATACGAAGTATTCCTACCGCTTGAGCTATTCTCCCACAAGCAATTCAAAGTGCTGCCATAAGAGCCCGCCGGAAGGTTTGAATTTAATTACTGTTCAAACCGAGCGCCCTACTGCCCAGGCGCACTTTCCAACGATTTTCTCGCTCGATCAACTGATCCGCTGTAAATGTTGCAGGGGCAATCTCTAAAATTGAATATTCAAAATAGCTCCAGTCCAGCGATTTCAGTAGCTTATTACCGCCATGGCCTGTGTGGGCATATCCTTTCCACCGTCCCCAGATACCATCCTTGCCATAGGCACACCCAACATATAGCTGCCCGGATAGAGAATCCCTAATTAGATACACCCCGTTGACCGAAGAAAGTGCCCTGATCCAAGTGTAATTGGCATCGGTGTCTTTTCTCAGTCTGGACAAGTCATCCCAGGTCAACTGGACTTCATCGTAGGATGTGAATCCCTCTATAGATTCCCTGGGATTGATGGCCACAACGGGCTTATCCTTCTGCTGAACCCAGCTGACAGTTGACTTACCCCAGTCAATTATAAGTCTCTCAGATAGATCGGCCATCACCTGTGAGTATTTCAAATCATAGCGAACTGATCTTTCAAACCACCTCTCAGGCAAACTATATTTCTTAAGCAACCTCAGATGGTTTGTCGTCAAATCTTTGTTGAGCGTACAACCCTTAATTTCCCAGATACCAAGGAATATTGCAGTTGTGCCTCGTGAAGGCCCAAACACCGCCAGATATTGGTCACTTTTATACTTGTTTTCTCCTTGCCAAGCAGTGTACTCAGTGAAGTAATCTACCGACTCGCGAAACGCTGACAGGACTGGCAATTCCCTATTCGAATGACGGACTAGCCGAACCACATTAGGATTCAGCCTATAGATTTCAAATAGGCTGTACAAAGTCAACATTCCGATCTCCCCATCTACAAACTCTTTACGCTAAAAAGCTTGAGCCCCCCTGCATCTCGGATAAGCCGAACAGCCCCAAAATACATTCCCGGTATTGGCTCCTGTTCTCGCCGTGCGCTTTACCATTTCAGAGCCACAAACCGGACAACTCGGTGTCCTGATCTCAACAATATCAGGCACCTGATTTGAATCTACTTCAGCGACATAGTCTCCAATTTTGGACAGAAGCATTGCACCATCGATAAGCTTGATATTGGTGCCATTGGCAAAATCTTTGGCGGGCTTAGTAAAGCCACCTGAAGTCACAACAAATCCACCTGCGGCTCCTTGAACAGAAATCGCCCCCAGCAATTCCCTGACTACAGGAAGGCCAACCTGAACTGCTCGCCACTGCTTGCACTGAACCAAATACTTTTCTTTATCCTTGTAAACCGTCACATCCACACCGCCATCCGGACCAGCCTGGGCATCTTGTTTTACTGAGAATCCCTGCCGCTTAAAGTATTCTCCCACCAACAATTCAAATTGTTGCCAGGACAATCCTCGAAGGGTTTGGATATTTGTATTTCCCTGGACTTTGCCATAGAGCCGTTTTCTTTTTGCGCTGGCGATGGCTGACAGCGCTGAACCCGCGAGAAAGACAACCGGCAGAATATATTTGAGTATGCTAGCGAAGGTGCTCCCAATAATACCGAGAATAAAATCTGGCTCGATAACCTGTTTTCCGGCAGGCGACACCGTTTTTTGCCCTGAGAAATAGTCGAGAAAGAAATAAGAAAAAACCGCCAGCACCACCCCAACCCACCAAGGCAGTTTGGAGCTAGTGTTCAGCAGTTCTTTAACTATAGAGGTACGCCGCGCCATCCTTGGTTACTCCGGTCAAATCGCCTTTATGTCTGAGGAAAATACGTTATGAAGTTTTTCAATCCGTTTGATCATCCATTCATGCTGGGAACGCCATCCGTTTTCTTCTGGCTCCCACACATGCGCATGGGAACCAGGCAAGCTGTACTGCTGCAATCAGCAGTTTAAATGCCAAGCCCTTTAAAGAAGTCCCTCAAGCCATTTTCCTGCCCCTCTTCCCAGGCTTTGAGGGCGGCGGTGCCAATAATGGCCATATCCGCCCTGCCCCGCAGGAAATCGATATCGGCTTTGCCACTGACGCCAAAGCCGACGCCAATGGGCAGGTCGGTGTACTGGCGGCAGCGGCGGAGAAACGCATTGAGGTCATCGTTCATATCGGTTTTGGAGCCAGTTACGCCCTTGCGCGCCACGGCATAGACCATGCCGCGGGCTGCTTCACCCAGGCGTTTGAGGCGTTTGTCGGTGCTGGTGGGGGTCATCAGCACGACGGGGGAGAGATCGGCGGCATCGGACAGGGCATACAAATCCGCGGCCTCTTCCACGGGCAGGTCGGGCAAAATATAGCCGCAGCCACCGGCCGCTTTGAGTTTGCCGAGAAATTTCTCGGCACCCATTTTGTAGGCGGTGTTGTAGTAACCCATCATCAGAATTTTAAAGGGGAAGTGCTTGCTGGCTTTGTCCATAAAGGCAAAACAGTCCGCAGGGGTGACACCGGCCTTGAGCGCCAGCTCGTTGGCGCGCACAAACAGCGGGCCGTCGGCGCTGGGTTCAGAAAACGGAAATTGCAGCTCGACCACATCGACGTCGAACTCCGCCATGATTTCTAGTTCTCTCCAGTTGTCTTCAAAGGAGGGATAACCGCAAACCACATGGGTCATCACCAGTAATTCCTTGTTTTCCTTGCGTTGGCGCAAGTAGATTTCCAGGGCTTTGGCTGTTGCGTTCATTTGACTATGCCCCATATTCCACAGCCTTGCTGCGAATAAAATCTTTCCATTTTTGGTCGTCGAGGGCATCGGCAATGGTGAAAATATCCTTGTCGCCGCGACCGGACTGGTTGATCAGAATAATCTCGTCCTTGGCCATTTTCGGCGCTTCTTCAACGGCCATGGCAAAGGCGTGGGTGCTCTCCAGCGCCGGAATCAGCCCTTCGGTGCGCATCACCAGTTTGAGGGTTTCCCGCACCTGATCGTCGGTGGCGGCAGTAAAGCGCACCTGATCCTGCTCCCACAGATGCACCAGGATTGGGTTGACGCCAATGTAGTCGAGACCCGCAGCAATGGAGTGAGTCTCAAGCATATTGCCGTTGTCGTCCTGAAGAAAATAGGTTTTAAAGCCCTGGGCAACACCCACGGAAGCGTCCTTGTAGGCGAGGCGCGCAGCGTGCATACCGGAACCGGGGCCGTAGCCGCCCGCTTCACAGGCTACCAGTTCCACCCGTTTGTCATCGAGAAAGCCCTGAAAGATGCCGATGGCGTTGGAACCGCCACCGACGCAGGCATAAACGCGATCGGGTTGACGACCGGCAATTTTTACGATCTGCTCTTTCGCTTCCATGCCGATAATGGACTGAAAGTAACTAACCATTTCCGGAAACGGGTGGGGGCCGCAGGCGGTGCCCAGCACATAGTGGGTGTCCTGCATATTGGTAACCCAGTCCCGCAGCGCCTCATTGATGGCGTCCTTGAGAGTTTTCTGGCCGTCTTCAACCGCTACGACGTTGGCGCCCATGCGCTCCATCCAGAACACATTGGGCCGCTGGCGCGCCACGTCCACCGCGCCCATGTAAATGGTGCAGTCAAAGCCAAAGCGCGCCGCCATGGTAGCGGTGGCGTAGCCGTGCTGACCGGCGCCGGTTTCAGCGATAACCCGGGTTTTGCCCAGGCGTTTGCACAGCAAGCCCTGGCCGAGCACGTTGTTGATTTTGTGGGAGCCGGTGTGATTGAGGTCTTCCCGTTTGACATAAATCTGGGCGCCGCCCAGCTGCTGCGACAGGTTCTTCAGATAGGTCACCGGGGTCGGCCTGCCGGAATAGGACTGCATCAGCGCCACATATTCCTGCCAAAAGCTGGGGTCGCGCTTGCATTCAGCAAAACAGGCCTGCAACTCTTCAATGGTTGCAGAGAGAATTTCCGGCAAAAATGTGCCGCCATACTGGCCGTAGTAACCTTCGCGGCCTTCGGCAAAATCAAATACAGACATAGGAATCAGTTCGAACTCAGGAAGGCGACTATCTTAGAGCTGCAAGCTGGATGCTGCAAGCCGCCACGCCGTCTCTATGCCATATTGGAAAAAAATGTTTTCGGCAGCACTCGGCGCAAATCCTCCAGAGGTTGTTTGACGATGTTTTTGTCGACCTCATGGACAACTAATTTGTGCACCTGGGGGTTCATGCCAGCGCGCAGCTGGCCGAGAAAGTCCGGCGCCGCCACCAATACCAGTTTTTCGTAGCTTCCCTGGCGGCGCCCCTGATCGAGAATGCTATTGATTTCCCGAGCAAAATTGACCGTTTCCTGTTCCTTGATGCCGGTGTGGGGCTCAAAATGGTGGCGACTGCCAGAACCAGAGGAGCGGTTGCTGCCCGAAACATCTGCAGTTAAATCCCTCTCCGCCATGGCTGACTGGCCATGAATCAGGTCGCGGGTTTCCGTTATTGTTTCCAGAGTAAGGCCGGCTTCATAGATTTTTGCTCTACTGCTATCGGCGACCAATATCCAGAGACTTTTCATAAACTTCCTCCTTTTCACTATGGGACTGTGGATAAACACTGAAGAACTTATATTTGCGACTCTTTATTAACCCTAGCACATAAATAAAAAGTCACCCTCCCCCATTTCCGCGTTAACTGACGCGGATCAAATTACGCCCTTAATGGCTTAGGGGCTGATCTTTCAGGCTGTGACACAGAGACGTTCCTTTGGCCTCATAACTACTCCGTCGCAGGCACAAAGTCCAGCGCCAGGGAGTTAATACAGTAACGCAAGCCCGTGGGCTTGGGGCCATCATCAAAAACATGGCCAAGGTGCTCGCCGCATTTGGACACCACTTCTATGCGTTTCATACCCCATGACCAGTCGTCCCTGAGAATGACATTGTTGTGATCAAAGACGTTCCAAAAACTTGGCCAGCCAGTGCCCGACTCATACTTGTGGCGGGAGTGAAAAACCGGCAAACGACAACCCGCGGTGACGTAGACGCCCTCTTCCTTGTTATTGAGAAGCTGGCCGGTAAAGGGTTTTTCCGTGCCCTCCTCCCAGAGAATATGGTACTGCTCGGGGGTGAGAAGCTGCCGCCAAATGGGCTTGGGAATGGTGTCAAGAGCCTCGCCACGGGCGATCATGTCGCGGGCTTCAGCCGCAGAAATCTGGCTGTTTTTATGGTCGTCCTGGTCGCTGGCAACGCCACAAGAGAGCAGTAATGCCGTTATAAAGGTAAAACTCAGGGTCGAAAAAAATCGTTTTGCGCCCATAACTGGGGCTCCAGTAAAGAGATGCCAGGTTAGACTGTAAAAATACGGCGATGATCCAAAACAGGCATATTGACGCGGATCTTTTTTTGCTCCTCCAGATCGAGATCGGCAATGGCAAAACCTTCACCGTCATCGAGCGCCGCCAAAACTCTGCCCCAGGGGTCAATAATGGCGGAACCACCCCAGGTGGGGGTTTTCGCATGCTCCCGGTCGCCGAGATTGGCGGCGAGCATAAAGCAGAGATTTTCCACCGCCCGCGCCCGCAACAACAGCGACCAGTGCGCCCTGCCGGTGGCGGCGGTAAATGCGGAAGGTGCGGTGAGAATTTCGGCGCCAAGGCTGAGCTGTTGGCGATAGAGTTCGGGAAAACGCAGATCGTAGCAAACACTCAGACCCAGCTTCACCACCTGCTCCTCAATGTTGGCCTCGGCAACTACAACCTGGTCGCCCCGGCCGTAGTCGTTCGACTCCAGGTACAGTTTCCCGGTTTCGGCAACATTGACATCGAAGAGATGCATTTTGTCGTAATAGGCAACCTCAATGCCATCGGGAGAAAGTAGGTAACAGCGGGCAAAAGGCTTGCCCGCAAACTTTGGATGATTGCTGTCAACCACAGGAATGGTGCCGCCCACCAGCCAGATACCCTGTTCGCGGGCGATATCCGCAAGAAAGCGTCGCGCCGTCCCCGTCGCCGCCGCTTCTCCCGCTGCCGCCTGCGCCAGGGGTTTGGTGCCAAAATAGGCAAAATTTTCCGGCAGCACCACAAGCTGCGCGCCGCTGGCGCAGGCGCGCAGGATCCAGCGCCGAGCATCCGCCAGATTGCCGTCAAGGCCGTGATTGCCCCTGATCTGAATAACGGCGGCCCTGAGACATTTAGCGGCTGCGGGGGTGGCGTTCTGATCAGTCATTGGCTTCCTTCTCAACCGTCGCTTTGGTAGGATCGGTAAAAATTTTATCCACCTCGATATCCGGCTCATCGAGTGAACCCTTGATGTTGTAACTGATACTCGACAGCTGATCCACCTGTTTTTCAAAAATTTTGCTGGTCAGATAAACCCCCACCACCGCAGGCAGACCGCCGAGCAATCCCGCCACCCAGGGCAGATTGGTGCCCACCGGCATGGTGGCCACCAGGCGGGCGTCGAGCTGTTCGTAGACCAGATCAGCACTGCCGAGAAGGCGAATTTTTCCCGACGGCATCGACGCCACTATGGGGTCGTCAAAATCGACAATGCCCTGACGGAACAGCAGGCCACCCTGAATTTTGTCGAAACTGACGCCGCCGGAAAACAGGTCAGAAAAATCAAAGCGCAAACGGCGCAGCCAGGTATCAAAATTGACCAGGGAGACCAGTTTAAAAAAGGTATTGGTGGCAGCCCCCGTGGCTTTATAGAACTGCCCGTCCACCAGCTCTATACCCAGATAGCCATCAAGCGCCAGCAGGCTGATTTTCCAGGGTTGCGCCTGCCAGCCCAGCTCGGCAAAAAAGTTTGCCGACTTGCTCGTCAGCGGCGCCGGCATCTGCCATCGAGCCAGCGCCTCCTCTAAATTGCCGGCAGCCAGGGTTCCGGAAAAAAACGTTTTGTGGACACCGTTTTGAAACGTCCAGCGCATTTCTGCCGGAGTTTCTGCGCCCTCGTCAACACCGGGCTGCGCCTTGATTTCAATGCCTCTTACGCCTCCCTTTAAATCACCAATCAATAGGCCATTGCTGATTTTTCTCGCCCTGAAGGCGAGGCTGCCAAAATTTTCTTCACCGATATAGAGATGGGCTACCGCAAAATCCAGCGGCGGAATGTCCCCCGGCTTCAGGTTTGCCAGATGGGGGGATTCTGTGCCGCCAGAGTTGCCATCATCGTCTTTATCATCGCTGTCAGTATCTTCACGGTCTTCCGCGCTTTTTAGCGGGGGCAGCTTGAGGTAATCCAGGTCAACCGCGACGACGTCCTTATCCTGTTGGGGCAGGCGAATACTACCCGCCAATTGGGCGGCCTCTATGGCAAAGTGCCAACTGCCCCGGTCGGCAATGGCGCCGCTCAAATGGGTTTTGCCGAGATCAAAATCACTGAACACAAAGCTGCCCACCTCCAGATCAAGCCGGGGGTTGAGCTGGTTGACGACGCTTTCTGTCTCTTCCCTGAGGGCGGCGCCATCGCTGTCGCTGCGGCCGTTCCCTGCCAACAGCGGCTGCCAGTGTTTCCAGTCGAGAGTTTCCAGGTTGCCGCTGATCAGCAATCCCGGCGCTTGCGGCAACTTAGCCTGGGACGACAGCAACTGAAGCTGGCCGCGGTCAAACTCACCGCTATCAAAAGCCAGCGCCACGCCGACCTTGTCAGCAATGGCACCATCGATTTTCAGTCCATCCGGGGCGAATTGCAGCGTTGCGCTGAGGGGTAATGTTGCTTTTGCGGCTTTTTTAAAGGGTTCGGGCAAATCAACCGCGACACCTTTCAGGGTTGAAGAGAGATCCAGTTGCGGGCTTTTGCTGCCATCCTGAAGAGGGATGCGCAAGCGACCTGTCACCTCCGTGTTGCCGCCGAGGCGGTCGCCAAAAATGCCCAGATAGTCATTGAGGTCGTCAAAATTCGGCGTGGCGACGACGGCGATGTCTGTATAAGCCGCCGTCGAACTGAGATCCGCGCCAATCCCCCCGCCGAGAAAGCGGCCTTTAAGCCCTTTGCCATAAAGACCCTTGGCGCTGCTGTAGTTGAGCTGGCCTTGAATGTCACTAATGGTCATGGCTGTGGCGGGAATTTTCAGGCTGCCGTCATCAATGACGGCTCTGACGCGATAATCCTCACCCTGCCGCGTCGCCGTCAGGGGAATGCGCAGGTCGAGATCAATATGGCTGCTGCCACCGGTTTTCAGGTTCGCCACCGCCGCCATTTTTTCGGCCAGGGGCGATGCCCTCAAAAAACCCAGGGCATCCTCGACATCGGCATCAATAGCCGCTGCCACCCTCAGTACCGGCTCATTGTTTGGCTGGCGCAACGTTATGCCGGCGCCCTTGACCTCGGCGCCCTGAACACCGCCGCTCTCCACCCAGGCGTCCAAGTGGCGGTTATCCACCACCAAATGTCCGTTTAAATGTTCGAGGACAGGCCATCCGGGCTGATAGGCCAGCTCGCCATCGTGGATTCGCGCAAAAACCTGAATGGAGCGGCCGTTATCGTTGTTTTTTAGCAGTGAACCGCGCCAGATAAAACCGGCTTCTTCAATATCCGCATGACCAATTGCCTCGTCCAACCAGGTGAGCAGATTGGGGTTGAGCACCTTGGGCAAAAATTTATCCACGTAGCGGGAATCGCTGTTGCGCAGGCCAACCATGAGATACATTTCGGGATTTCCGCCTTTCCGGGTGGGCAAATCCAGGTGCAGAAAGGCCTTGGCGCTACCCTCTTCACCCTCGATGCTGATCGCCGTGCTGGTCACTCGCACCCGGTGCTGATCGGGCAGCCACTGCCAGTCAACCCGCCCCCGGGTGCTGCCGTAGGTCATGAAGTCGTCAAAGGCCTGGCGGTAGTGCATGGCAAAACCTTCGGGGCTGTCGAGAACCACAAAGCCCTCGTAGAGCCCGGACTGAACATAGCCATTGACACCGCGAGCCGCCGGAGCCCCCCGCCAGCTGTCGACGGCGACATTGTCGAGATTGGCGCGCAGGGAAAATTGTGGTTTGGCGGTGCTGAAGTTGACGTCGACAAAGAGGTTGCGAAGGCTGCCCTGGGGATTGAGGGTTGCCAGCGCCTCGGCGCCCCGGTCATTCAGCCATTGTGTTTTCAGCGCCAGCTGGTTGAGAAAGGCCAGATCGACCGCAGCGGTGACCAGACTCAGCTCTCCCCAGCGCCGCCCCACGCCCTGGCGCAATTGAATATTGGCATTCGTGACAGTGTCATCGCCCCAGCGCGCGGCGAGGTTTTGCAGACCGAGACTCCAGTGCTCGCCCGGCTTGAATGATCCGGTTATTTCACCCTTGACCGCCTCCAGGGGGGCAAGATCGCCAAGCCATTCGAGGGGAATTTCACTGGCATCAACGGTGCCCCAGGCTTTCACCGCTTCGCTGCCGTCCCAGGAAAACCAGAGCTCGAGGTCGAGATCCATGTCCACCGGCTCCAGTTTCTCAGCTTGGCGGGGAAGCAGGGCACGGGCGATGGTTCCCAGGGAGCCGTCGACATTGAGGTGGTTGAGACTGAGGTAGCCATTGCCGGCAAAATCGTTGTCGTCGAGGGGGTCTCCCCGCCCCTCAAAGATAAATGTCGCCATATCGCCAGTATTTTCGTCGGTGGCGATGCGGGCGGTGGTGCGGTGAAAATCCTCGCTGTTTTCAACCTGAATATCCCGGGCGACGATTTTCGCGGTGGCACCGGAAAAAAATTTCGCATCAAGTTCAACAACGTCGATTTTGAGAAGGCGACTGTAGAAAAACATGCGGTAGAGATAATCGAGGTCGCTGCCCTGCTCCGAAGCCAGGGGGTGACCGGCAATTGACCAGCGCCCTCGATCGTCTTCCACCAGGTTCAGATGAATTTTGCCCGCAGTCAGGGAGCGCCATACCGGGCTGAGGTTGATCAGGGTTTTACCAATCTGCAGTTCCGCGACAACCCGATCGAGGGTGATGGCGTCGTCGCTGCCATTGGCACCGGCAATGACGACATTTTCCAGCTCCACCCTGGGCGTGAACCCCTGCCACAATCCATTGAGACGGTGGATATTGACCGCCAACCCGGTTTTTTCGGAAAGGTAGTCATTGATTTGCGTCTGGTAACTGTTGATCACCGGCAGCATTTCCCTGGCGGTAATCACCACAATGGCATAGGCGATAACCAGCAGGGCGGTTAACAGCCACAGACTTCGAAACAAATGCCCTGTAAATCGTTTCACCACCAAGCCATCACACCGGAATAATGTCGTACTGTTCCTGGGAATACAGGGTTTCGACACGGAATTCTATGGGGCGGCCAATAAACTCCTCCAGATCGGCGACGTTGGCGGAGTCCTCGTCGAGAAGACGGTCAATGACCACCTGGGAGGCCAGCACCAGAATCTTGTCGCACTCAAAGGCGCGGGATTCGCGCAGAATTTCCCGCATAATGTCGTAACACACGGTTTCAGCAGATTTGAGGCGACCCCGCCCCTGACACATGGGACAGGGTTCACAGAGCATCTGCCCCAGGCTTTCACTGGTGCGCTTGCGGGTCATCTCGATCAAACCAAGCTCGGATACCGTGGTAATGCTGGTTTTTGCTCGATCTCTGCTCAGGGCTTTTTCCAGGGTGCGCATCACCTGGCGCTGGTGTTCCTTGTCGCCCATATCGATAAAGTCGAGGATGATAATGCCGCCGAGATTGCGCAAGCGCAGCTGCCTGGCGATGGCGGTGGCCGCCTCGAGATTGGTTTTGAAAATGGTTTCTTCGAGGTTGATATGGCCGACAAAGCCGCCGGTATTGACGTCTACGGTGGTCATGGCCTCGGTCTGGTCAATAACCAGATACCCCCCGGATTTGAGCGCCACATTGCGCTCCAGGGTTCTGTTGATTTCGTCCTCAACATTGTAGAGATAGAACAGCGGCCGTTCGCCGGGGTAGTGTTCCAGCAGCCCGGTCATTTCCGGATTTATAGCCTTGGCAAATTCCACCATATGGGCAAACATTTCCCGGGAATCGACGCGTATCTTTTCCAGGCCAGGGCGCACCATGTCCCGCAGGGTGCGCAGGGACAGCGGCAGGTCTTCGTAGATACAACCCGGTTCGGTGATCGATTGCATTTTTTCCTCAATCAGCGCCCACAAGCGACTGAGGAATCTTATATCGCCGCGAAGATCTTCAACACTGGCGCCCTCGGTGGCGGTTCTGATGATATAGCCGCGATTTTTCACATCCTCCGCATCCAGGGCGGCGATCAGCGCCTCCCGCAACCGGTTGCGCTCCTCCTCGGAATCGAGGCGCTGGGAAATGCCGATGTGGTCGATATTGGGCATATAAACCAGATACCGGGAGGAAACGGAGAGCTGTGCCGTCAACCTGGCGCCCTTGGTGCCTATGGGATCTTTAATGACCTGAACCACGATTTTCTGGCCTTCGCGCAGCAGCTGGCGAATGTCCGGGGTGGGCACATTATTGCCGTGCTCCGAGGCGGGGCGAACATCGTCGGCGTGGAGAAATCCGGCTTTTTCAAGACCTATGTTGACAAAGGCCGCCTGCATACCGGGAAGTACGCGAATCACCTTGCCCTTATAGATATTGCCGACAATGCCGCGACGCTGGGAGCGCTCCACGGCAACTTCCTGAACGACACCGTTTTCCACCAGGGCAACCCGGGTTTCCATTGGCGTAAAGTTGACAAGAAGCTCGGCACTCATGGGTGTCATGGTGTATTTTTCCTGGTCATTGCTGTTCTCTTCCATCGGGCTGTCAATGGCCGTCCCTGTGCCAACAGGAGACGCCAAACAGGGTCAACAGTTCCCAGGTTTCCGCCAGGGGCAATCCCACCACGGCGGAGTAGCTGCCGACAATTTTTTCCACAAATACCGCCCCCATACCCTGTATGGCATAGGCTCCGGCCTTATCCCGAGGCTCCCCTGTTTGCCAGTAGCGGCGACACTGCTCCTCATCAAGGGCAGCGAAGGTGACGCTGGTTTCGCTGATACGCCAGGCCGAGCGCTCCTCATTCACCATGGCCACCGCCGTGAATACCCTGTGGCTGCGTCCGGAAAGCGACATCAGCATGGCCACGGCCTGTTCCTCACTGTCGGGCTTGCCGAGCAGGCGGTCATCAATGACCACCGTGGTATCCGCACCCAACACGGGCAAGACACCATCAGTGCTCGCCAGTACCGCCTCCGCTTTGGTCAGCGCCAGGCGCAACACATAGTCGCGGGGCGCCTCACCGGCAATAGGTGTTTCATCCACATCCGCCGACGAGCAGACAAAGCGGGCGCCTATTTGGCGCAATAGTTCGGCGCGGCGCGGCGAGGCAGAGGCGAGAACCAAATCTGCTGTTACCATGACATTCATAACCTGTTCACACTACTCGATTTTGTATAGCTTCCACAGCGCGATAGTCACAAAGGGCCACAGCAAAACCGTACTCAATACCGGGTAGAGCATAAACCAGTTGTCCGCCGCTTTGCCTGCAATCAGGCTGACAACAATGGTCACCATCTGATAAAACAGCGCCAAGCCCGTCACCACAAGCATCTGGTGCCAGACAGAGAAATTACTCATGCGCTGTCCAGCCAATTGTAGCAGGTAGGCAACAATGGCCATGGCAAGAGCGTTCTGTCCGAGGGTTCCACCGGAAAGCAGATCCAGGGCCAGACCCGCCAGCCAGGCAAAACCAACACCGAGGACATGGGGTTCAACCCGCAACCAGAAAATGACCACCACAAAGACAAACATTGGCCGCCAATAGGTCATCTCGCCGCGCAGAGGATAAAAATAGAGGCCATAGGCGATGACCAGACTGAAAATAAACACCAGTGAGCTAAACGGCCGACCCATCAACAATTACCCACCGTTGCCCGCTGAAGCCTCGGCGGGCGGTTCGGGTGCAACCGTTTCAGGCTCAGAAGACGGCGCCAGGGTTTCCTGGGCGCTTTGCTCCGGCTCCGCGCCGCTGTCGTCGCTGGCGACACCGAAATTGAGCCCCGATTGATCAGCACCGGCGGGGAAATCCTTGATCTCTGAAAACACCAGCAGCAGGTGACGACTGCGTTCAATATTGGCGGCCGGTTCCACATCCACGGTCATAAAGGGCTGCCCCGGATCACGGGACACACCAATCACCGTTCCCACCGGATAGCCCGACGGAAAGCGACCGCCGAGCCCGGAGCTCACGAGAATATCGTCCTCCTTGATATCCACCGTGGGAGAGACATAGCGCAGGCTGAGGCGGCGAAAATCCCCCGTGCCCTCGGCAATGGCGCGAACACCGTTGCGAATCACCTGAACGGGAAGGGCGTGAACATCGTCGGTCACCAGCAACACCTTGCTATTGTGCTCGCGAACCTCAATCACCTGCCCCATCAACCCCTTTTCGTCGAGAACGGGCTGACCCACATAGGCGCCATCGGCCGTGCCGCGATTAATGACAATGCTGTGGTTGAGGGGGTCGGTGGAAACGCCGATAAGCTCCGCCACCAACACCTTGTCGCTGAGCATTTCCGTGGCATTGAGAAGATTGCGCAGGCGGGTGTTTTCCGCAGAAATCGCCGCCATTCGCTGTAACTGCCCCTTATATACCAGCAGTTCCTGGCGCAGAAAACTGTTTTCCTCTTCAAGCTGAACCCGCAGCATCAGCGCTTCATCCCCCCATTCACCAATGCGGTCGGGAAGGTTGGTCAGCCATTGCAGCGGCAGTGACGCCTGGGAAATGCGCGAGGTTACAGGATCCAGCCAGGTGGTTAGGGAATCCATTGCCAGCAGCACCAGCGCAACGGCTCCAAGGATGAGTAATTTCATCGCTGACAGGGGCGCAGAGGCAAAAATTCGTTTGATTGTCAGACTCCCTTAAAGCGTTAATGTTCTCCCGCTGCGGTTGAGAGAGGTTGTTCAGGTGACATTCAAGCGGCGCTTATCCATCAAATCCAGAGCCTTGCCGCCACCTTTGGCGACACAGGTCAGGGGCTCGTCGGCGACAATCACCGGCAGGCCGGTTTCATGGGTAAGCAGGCGATCGAGATCCCGCAGCAGGGCGCCGCCCCCGGTAAGCACAATGCCGGTTTCAGCAATATCCGAGGCCAACTCTGGCGGGGACTGTTCCAGCACCCGCTTGAGGGACTGAACAATGGCTGCCAGTGGCTCCTGCAGGGCTTCAAGAATTTCATCGCTATTGATACTAAAGCTTTTCGGCACACCTTCCGCCAGGTTGCGGCCGCGCACATCCACTTCGCGCACTTCGGTGCCCGGATAGGCGCTGCCGATTTCCATTTTGATGCGCTCAGCGGTGGTTTCACCGATGACGCTGCCGTATTTGCGGCGCACAAAATTGACAATGGCCTCATCAAAGCGGTCGCCGCCGACGCGAACGGAATCGGAAAATACCACGCCATTGAGGGACAGCAGGGCAATTTCCGTGGTGCCGCCGCCGATATCCACCACCATGGAACCACAGGCTTCCGACACCGGCAGCCCGGCACCAATGGCTGCGGCCATGGGCTCCTCAATCAGGTAAACCTCGCGGGCGCCCGCATAATAGGCGGATTCGCGGATAGCGCGCTTTTCCACTTCCGTGGCCATGCAGGGCACACAGATCAATACCCTGGGGCTTGGCGGAATAAACTTGGTGGAGTGCACTTTTTTGATAAAATGCTGCAACATCTTTTCAGTGACCTGAAAATCCGCGATAACCCCGTCTTTAAGGGGTCGAATGGCGGTGATATTGCCGGGGGTGCGGCCGAGCATGCGCTTGGCTTCGACGCCCACCGCCTCGACGATTTTCTGCCCCTGATGGTGGCGAATGGCGACAACAGAGGGCTCATTGAGCACGATTCCCTTGTCCCGTATATAGATCAGCGTATTCGCCGTCCCTAGGTCGATGGAGAGATCGTTGGAAAACAAACCGCGCAGCTTTTTCAACATTGACTTGATAATCCCGTCTGATACCGGCAGAGACTGGCTTTTTCCGGCGTTGCTATTGGCGTTTACTCGGCGGCCTGTAACCCACAAGCGCCCGAAATGCCGCGACTCTAGCAATCGAGGGGATTCAGGGCAAGCAGCAAATGTGCTACCTTTACGCCCCTGCCGGAAAGTGCTTCCTAAAGAGTTCTTCGAGGGAGTCCCTTTGAGTGCCTCTTCAGCGCCAACTGACCCTGCTAAAAAACGGGAATCATACCATGACTATTGAACGAGCGGACATTGAAAAACTTGCCCAACTGGCGCGTATTGAAATAACCGAGGATCAGATCACAGTTACCACCAACAGTATCGCCAATGTGCTCAATCTGGTGGATCAGCTTCAGGCGGCGAATACCGATGGCGTCGTCCCCATGGCTCACCCCCTGGATGCCGTTCAACGCCTGCGCGCCGATGAAGTCACCGAAATCAACCAGCGCGACGCCTTTCAGGCCATAGCTCCCGCCACCGAAAACGGGCTCTATCTGGTGCCTAAAGTTATTGAATGAATACAGGATTCGTCAATCCTGCTCCATAAGGACATCCTCTGATATGCACAACAAAACCCTAGCGGAATTGAGCGCCGGGCTTGCCAGCGGCGAGTTTTCCAGCGTTGAACTGACCCGGCATTTTCTCGCCCGCATTGCAAAGCTGGACAGCGTCTACAACAGCTTTATTACCGTCACTGCCGATCAGGCACTGAAAACAGCGGCCGCCGCCGATGCCAAACGCTCCGCCGGCAATTCGGTTCACCCCCTCTGCGGCGTACCCATCGCCCACAAGGACATCTTTTGCACCGAGGGCGTGCGCACCAGCTGCGCCTCGAAAATGCTCGACAATTTTGTGCCGCCCTATAACGCCACCGTGGTGGAGAATTTCATCCGTGCAGGCGCCGTGGTGCTCGGCAAAACCAATATGGACGAATTTGCCATGGGCTCGTCCAATGAAACCAGCTGGTATGGGCCGGTAAAAAACCCCTGGGACATCAACACCGTGCCCGGCGGCTCTTCCGGCGGTTCCGCTGCCGCCATCGCCGCCCGCCTGACACCGGCGGCAACAGCCACAGATACCGGCGGCTCCATTCGCCAGCCCGCCGCCCTCTGCGGCATTTCCGGCTTGAAACCCACCTATGGCCGCGTGTCCCGCTGGGGCATGATCGCCTTTGCCTCCAGTCTCGATCAGGGCGGTCCCCTGGCGCGAACTGCTGAAGATCTGGCGCTGATGATGAATGTCATGGCCAGCTTTGACAGTAAAGACTCCACCTGTCTGGATCTGGACGTGCCGGATTACAGCGCCGGCCTCACCAACAGTCTCAAAGGGCTGCGCATTGGCGTCCCCAAAGAGTACTTTGGCGAAGGTCTCAACCCCGGCACCGCCAGCGCGGTTGCAGAGGCGCTGCGGGAATACGAAAAACTGGGCGCCACCCTCATCGACATCTCCCTGCCCCATTCCGGCCTGTCGGTGCCCGCCTACTATGTGATCGCCCCGGCGGAAGCCTCCGCCAACCTGTCGCGCTTTGACGGTGTTCGCTACGGTTACCGCTGTGAAGATCCCAAAGATCTCAACGATCTCTATATGCGCAGCCGCGCCGAAGGGTTTGGCGACGAGGTCAAGCGCCGCATTCTGGTGGGTGCCTACTGCCTCTCCGCCGGTTACTACGACGCCTATTACAACAAGGCGCAACAGGTGCGCCGCCTGATCAAGCAGGATTTTGTCAGCGCCTTTGAGGAAGTGGATCTTATTCTCGGCCCCACCTGCCCCAACCCGGCCTTTGAATTTGGCGCCAAGGGCGACAACCCGGTGGCCATGTATCTGGAAGATATTTACACCATTTCCACCAACCTGGCGGGGCTGCCGGGCATGTCCATTCCCTGTGGTTTTGTCGACAACAAGCCGGTAGGGCTGCAAATTGTCGGCAACTACTTCGATGAAGTCCGCATGCTCAACGCCGCCCACCAATACCAACAGGTTACCGACTGGCACAACAGAGCGCCCAAGGAGATTGTGTAATGAGCTGGGAAACCGTTATCGGCCTCGAAGTGCATGTCCAGCTGGCCACCCGATCGAAAATTTTTTCCGGCTCCAGCACCGCCTTTGGTGCCGAGCCCAACACCCAGGCCAGCGCCGTCGATCTCGCCATGCCCGGCACCCTGCCCGTGGCCAACGAACAGGCCTTTCGCTACGCCATTATGTTCGGCCTTGCCGTTAACGCCGAGATCGGCAAAACCTCGGTGTTTGAGCGCAAAAACTACTTTTACCCCGACCTGCCCAAGGGCTACCAGACCACCCAGCTGGAAAAACCCATTGTCGGCCCCGGCTGGGTCGACATTCAGCGCAAGGACGACAGTCACAAAAAAGTGCGCATTCATCACGCCCACCTGGAAGAGGATGCGGGCAAGTCTCTCCACGACACGTTTTTTGATACAAGCGGTCGCGGCATGAGCGGTATCGACCTGAACCGGGCGGGCACGCCGCTGATCGAAATTGTCTCCGAACCGGACATGAGCAGCGCCGAAGAGGCTGTCGCCTTTGCCAAAAAACTCCACTCCATCGTCACCTCCCTGGGTATTTGCGACGGCAATATGTCCCAGGGCTCCATGCGCTTTGACGTCAACATTTCCGTGCGCAAACCCGGCCAGCCCCTGGGCACCCGCACCGAAACCAAAAACCTCAATTCGTTCAAGTTTATGGAAGAGGCCATCGCCCTTGAAGTGGAGCGTCAAATCGACATCCTCGAAGACGGCGGCAATATCATTCAGGAAACCCGGCTCTACAACGGCGACACCAAAACCGCCCGCTCCATGCGCAGCAAAGAGGAAGCCAACGACTACCGCTATTTCCCCTGCCCCGACCTGCTGCCGGTGGTGATCGACGACGACACCATTGACCAGCTGCGCCGCAACCTGCCAGAACTGCCGGACGCCCGTCACAACCGCTTTATGACCGACTACGGCCTCTCCGATTACGACGCCGCCGTGCTCGGCGACGAGGCCCAGATGGCGCACTACTTTGAAGCGGCGGCCAAGGTGTCCAGCGACGCCAAGCTCACCGCCAACTGGATTATGGGAGAGCTGTCCGCCCGGCTGAACAGCAGCGACCTGGATATCGGCCAATGTCCGGTGAGCGCCGACTATCTCGGCCGCATGGTGTTGCGCATCAAGGACGGCACCATTTCCACCAAAATGGCCAAGGACGTTCTTCAGGCCATGTGGGACGGTGAGGGCGATCCCGATACGATTATCGACAAGCGCGGCTTGAAGCAGGTCTCCGACAGCGGCGCCATCGAAGCCCTGGTGGCGGAGGTTATCGCCAGCAGCCCGGCGCAGGTGGACAACTATCGCAGCGCCGATGACAGCAAACGGCCGAAAATGCTCGGCTACTTTGTCGGCCAGATCATGAAGGCATCCAAAGGTCAGGCCAACCCCCAGCAGGTCAACGAGATACTGCTGAAAAAACTTGACGAACTGCTCTGAGCAGCAACCTTCCAATACAAAATTGCAAGTGAGAAACAGGTACTCCTATGTCATTAAAGAAAGACAAAAAGAAGGTTATCGGCGAAGTTTTTGATGACGAGCGCATTAAAACTTTTTTGCGGTTTTTACCCCCGGCTGGCGTCAATGGCGACTACCATCTGCTGGAAAAAGCCTACAGGGGCATGATGGCGGAAAATTTTGAAACGTTTATCGGGTTTTTCATCGCGGAAGGCCGGGATCTCAACGCCAAAAATCCCGACGGCAAAACCCTGCTTGAGGTGGTCAGCCAGCATCGCCACGGCGAAGATTATGGCGACATTCTCAAAGCCGCTGGCGCCCGGCAACCGGAATGAATCAAACGGCAACGGGGAGAGCGCCGCCAGCCATCAAATACGGCTGGCGGACGATGACTGAGCGCCTGTTGCCGCCAGAAAAACGGCGGCAGCGGCCATAGTGAGCCTCAAACTGCTGTTCAGCACTGCGGCAATTATTATCACCTTCGCCGCTTTTGTGCCCTACGTGCTTGCCACCCTGTCGGGGAAAACCAAACCCCATGTGTTCTCCTGGGTGATCTGGGGCACCACCACTTTTATTGTTTTTTTCGCCCAGCTCGACGCCAAGGGCGGCATGGGCGCCTGGCCCATTGGCGTTTCCGGCGCCATCGCCATTGTCATCGCCGTCATTGCCCTCGCAAAAAAAACCGACACCAGTATCACGCCGCTGGACTGGTTATTTTTCATTTCGGCACTGCTATCCCTGCCCTTTTGGTACCTGACCTCCGACCCGACCTGGGCGGTGATTATTCTCACCACCGTCGATCTCCTCGGCTTTGGCCCCACTATTCGCAAGGCCTACGCGTTTCCCCAGGATGAAAACCTGATGTTTTTTGGTCTTGTGGTGGCGAGAAATGTATTGGGCATTATGGCTCTGGAACATTACTCTGTCGCCACCGTATTATTTCCCCTGTCAGTGATGCTCGCCTGTATTGGCCTTATTGTGATGATTACCCACAGACGGAATATACTCAGCACCTGACAGCCATGGATAACAGAGGGGAAGCGACTGGCTATGAATCTCAATCTCAACAATAAACATGTCCTGATCACTGGCGGCAGCAAAGGCATAGGCCTCGCCTGCGCCCGCTTGTTCCTGGCCGAAGGTGCGAAGGTGGCGCTGATTTCCCGCTCGCAAACCCATCTCGATAACGCCCGACAGCACCTCGGCGACGTCTTTACCCTGGCCGCAGACCTCCGCAATGCGGACGCCGCTGCGGCAATGGTCGAAGAGGTTGAAAACAGGTTTGGCGCTATCGACGTCCTGGTCAACAGCGCCGGGGCGGCTCAGCGATCTGTGCCGGAAGACCTTTCTCCACCCCTGTGGCGCGCGGCCATGGACGCCAAATATTTCACCTATATCAACGTCATAGATCCCGTCATCAAGCTTATGGCGGCGCGCGGACAGGGCGTTATCGTCAACGTCATTGGCACTGGCGGTAAAGTACCCTCCCCTGTGCATCTTCCCGGTGGTGCGGCCAATGCCGCGTTAATGCTGGCCACCACAGGGCTGGCCAACGCTTATGCCGGCAAAGGAGTCAGAGTGGTGGGGGTCAACCCAGGGTTCACGAAAACAGAGCGCATTGCTGAGGGTTTGAAAGTGGAGGCCAAACGCAGCGGCATCGATGAAAGCGAGGCTCTGCAGCGCATGGTGGCAAGCCTGCCCCTCGGTCGCCCTGCCGATCCCGAGGAGATTGCCAGCATTGTGGTTTTTGCCTCTTCCGAGCGGGGTAGATTTCTAACGGGTGCGAATATCACCAGCGATGGCGCCGCGACGCCTTCGGTGGTTTAGACCAGCGGCGACGGCGCATATTGAGCGCCCCCAATGAATATCAAATTCTTTTTCAGTATGGTGGCGATGCTAATCACCTTTATCGCCTTTATACCCTACATAGTCGCCATACTGCAGGGAAAAACCAAACCCCATATGTTTTCCTGGGTAATCTGGGGCAGCACCACCATGGTGGTTTTTTTTGCACAGCTTGAGGATCAGGGAGGTATGGGCGCCTGGCCTACAGGTCTGTCTGGAACCATTGCCCTGTTTATCGCTTTTCTGTCCATAGTAAAAAAGTCCGACGTTGCCGTAACCCGAATCGACTGGATTTTTTTGATTGTGGGTCTGTCGTCATTGCCGCTGTGGTACTTTACTGCCAACCCTATGTGGACAGTGATTATCCTCACCCTTATCGACCTGACGGGTTTTGGCCCCACCTTTCGCAAAGCCTATGCATTCCCCCATGATGAAAACATCGGTTTTTTTCTGATGTTTGTGGCGCGAAATACTTTCGCCATTTTAGCGCTGGAACATTACTCAGTGACCACCTTGTTTTTCCCATTGACCATTATGGTTGCCTGCTGTTCTCTGGCTGCCCTGGTGATCTATCGGCGTCAGGTACTAAAAAACCAAGAATCATTGCAGAAATTTCACTAAGGAACCTCTGCACAACATCAGTCGGGGCTACCCTCCTCCAGGAGACGCTCCTGGCGAGCACGCTCCTCGGCGAGCACGGCTTTAATTTCCGCCAGCACTGCATCCACATCGGCGCTGTCGTCCGACTCTTCGAAATAACCACTCAGCGGGGTGTCTGGATGCAGGTCGCCGCTTTCATAAAGAGCCCAGATTTCCTTGGCATACTGGGTCTGTGCCAGTTCAGGGGCATACTGGCTGTAATAGCTGCGCACCTTGTTGACATCGCGCTCCAGCATAAACTCGGCATTATTGTTGGCGGCGGCATCCACCGCCTGGGGCAGGTCGATAATCACCGGGCCGTATTCATCGACAAGAATATTAAATTCCGACAGATCGCCGTGGACAATGCCCGCACAGAGCATGCAGACAATATAGTGGATGACCATATTGTGATCTTCTATGGCCTGTTCGGCGGACATCACCACTTCACTGAGGCGCGGCGCGACATCGCCCTCGCCGTCAGTAATCAGCTCCATCAACAGAACGCCATCGATACAGGCATAGGGCTGGGGAACGCGAACGCCCGCAGCCGCCAACCTGTAAAGCGCGTCCACCTCCGCATTGTGCCAGGTCTGCTCCTGCTGCTGACGTCCGTATTTGGAGCCTTTTTCCATGGCGCGGGCGCGGCGGCTGTTGCGGGATTTGCGCCCCTCCTGATACTGCGCTGCTTTTTTGAAGCTCCGCTTGGCAGCGTCTTTGTAGACCTTGGCGCAGCGGATTTCATTATTGCAGCGTACTACATAAACGTCGGCTTCCTTGCCGCTCATCAGGCGGCTAATAACTTCATCGACCAGCCCTTCATCGATCAAGGGCTGAAGGCGTGGCGGGATTTTCATGGTGCCTCGGAATCCTGTTAGTGGCAGTAAAACAACGCACAGTTGACAATTAAACAGCTGTGAACAAGCTCTTGGAGGCTATCGCCCCATTCAGGGTGCAGAAGTGGTTCTGCCATCATTGTGCGCTTATAGACAATGAGTATACTGGAATCACCAATAACAAACCCCATGGATACAACAATGACCACTATCGCCAGCGCTGGCATAACAGAGCATTATCTGGAAACACCGCGCCACAAAACCTATTACCTGGCAGCGGGCGCCGCCAACAGCCCGCCTATCATCTTCATTCACGGCTGGCCTGAGTGCTCCCTGAGCTGGCGTCACCAGCTGCCTTTTTTCGCCGCCATGGGTTTTCGCGCCATCGCCCCCGACATGAGAGG